>Ga0209589_1000873_pt1 | contig 45908 bp, 23 predicted proteins | sample CowpeawhiteBW_FD_187525 | JGI IMG/M metagenome (GOLD analysis project Ga0209589, IMG submission 187525) | Root nodule microbial communities of legume samples collected from California USA - Cow pea white BW (SPAdes) (version 2) | ecosystem: Host-associated > Plants > Roots > Nodule | place: USA...
CATGGAAATGACTTGTGTTGTTTGAAATAAAAAATGTATTATTTGAAGGTTGATTTAGATTTCGAATTGAATTGAACAGTGAATACCCATGAAAGTAATAGTCATAAAATATCAACCCAAGCTCTGTAATGTCTTTGCTAAACAAAATAAATTTGTTTCTGATAGCTCTAATTAGGCTATTTTGGTTGGAGTAATGTGGTGATTATTTGAACGACCCTTTTACGTACAGAAGTAACGACAAAGCATTGGTCGGTAGCAAAAGAAAAGGAGCACGAATTACGGAAAGTGAGTATAAATGTATGATAAATAGTTTAGGAAAAGTGATAGCAAAACAGTGTTGATAGCTTACACTTTATTATTGATTAAAAAGTATTAAAACTACGGAATTTTAAACATCACTAAATAAAATGTACGATAATATTTTACTAAACTTAATGAGGAAAAGTATGTTGGATGACGATGTTGTAGCGATCCAGCTGCACAAAGCTGTCCTTGTTCCAAACAAGCCGTAGAACCAATCAATTGGTAATATGATCTAAGCAACGGGATAATCACCTGTTACACGATAATGAAATACTTCGTGACCTTTTTGTCTCCTTCTTGTCCGATAAATTATGTTCATATAAAAAGCATGACATTGCACACAATTTTGAAATAAAATTATTGAAAGAACTAATAAACCAGATAAACAAACTCATCAAATTCAATGTTCATATTAAAAAAATTCAGTGCAGCATACTTTCAAATATCTAAAAATGCAATGTGAAAAAGTGTTGTTTTGTTGTTTTTCTCATAAATTAGATAATATTTTTAAAAAAAACACAATTTTTGTAAAGTTAATCAATCGACTTTAAGTAATTGATACTTCCTAAAAAAAGTTCCACTAGAGGTATTCTGTTTCTAAGGATGGTAATATTGTTGAATATAACTAGTCTCTTAAAAATTATAGTCATATCAGTCAGTAATATGCAATTTGAAGTTGTGTCTTGTAATTTGGAAAATCATAGATGACGAATAACAAGAGGATAAAAAAAAAAGATAATTATGTTCCCTAATGACACATTTAACTATGATGGTGCAGGTCTAGTTGCAGCTTAGACAAATATTTTTCAAGTCTCTCATTTGTAAAATGAGATGAAAATTCAATCACCTACTAATAAAATGCAAGTTTGAGTAGAAAATTTCTTATCACTCATTTGTAAAATGTAAATGAGTTGAATATTAGATCTTTTATTTACAAAACACGTGTCATGAGAAATTTGAAGACTCGCTTATAAAACGTATGTATTCTAATTAATTTTTCTAAAATGCTTGTAAAGCTAAAATAAATCTCCTAAAAGGCGATTGGTTGAGCCTTAGACAACATAAGGTATTTACTTTTAAAGTTTTTATGGCATATTTTATTGTGTATTTTAAACTACTTCGAGGAAAACGCTGCATACAATGAATCATTTTGAGATAGGGAACATTTTAATACTTTGGACACTTCATATTTTGGAACATTAGGAAAATGTGATGGATCGCCATGTATTATAGCAGCTTCTTTGGGTCCAATGTTGATTGGGCTCATAATAGGAGTGTTTCATTTAAATTAGAACTTTTTCTAACCTTAGGCTCCAAAGAGCTAAAGGCTAGGGGTTGTGGTGATAGACCCAAACCAATCGGCCCAATACTGGTTATGCTATTAGGTTAGGCATTTCCTAACCTTACGCACAAAAAAGTTAAAAGTTGAAAGACTATGTTGTGACAGGCCCCAACTAGTTAGTTCAATACCGATTGAACACTTTATAGGAAAGAAGATTAAGTGCTACCTAGGATACCACATGATGATAGTTGAGGAAATTAAAGTGTCAAGTCGGATAACAGATAATAGGAGGTAGAGGAGTGCAATAAAAAGGCATTAAAATGAGTGAATAAAAGGCATTAAACTTGTGCACTAGAGAAGCATTAAGGGAGCAAAGAAGTCGAGGAGACATAAAAAGTAGAATAAACAGGAGCACATGAGAAGAGAGACAGGGGATCATATATAGGGATGGCAACTAAGTGGGTTTATGGGTTTCCCTATCTCATATGCAACCCCATAGAAAAAATTCATCCTCATACTTATACCCACACCTAAAAATAATGAATATAAAACTTTTATCTCATCCACATCCCCACCGAATAATGAGTATATTATCGTATCCATTTTTTTAGTGTTTCAATATTAATTAATTTTTATAAAATAAAAAAAATAGTAAATAAAACATAATATTATCAAATATTTAATATTAAGAGGGAGTTGTTTATTTGGTATCAATTATTTAGAAAGAAATCATAAGTGTATACTTCTTAAGTTAGAATACCAAATAAAATTTTATCAAAACTAAAACATTTATTAAATTTGCAAACATTAATAGAATCTATTTGATAAAATTTTAAAATATTTTTAAAAAATATAAAAATTAAATAAATATTCAAATTAAAATATATTTTAAATGTCAGTTTATTTCAATTTTTTAAATTCTAATAAATATTTTTTTATACACTAATAGAAGTTATAATATACCACTTGATTAAAATTACACAAAGAATAAATATTAAAATAATAATAATAATAATAAAATTTTAAAATAGATATTGTATATTTTGAACTTCAATATATGTTGGATGCTAATAAAAAAAAATTCATGGCAATTATATTACATTTTTATATTATAATAAATAAAATTTATTTGTACAATTATAATAACAAAATTATAGTATGATTGATAATAAATTAGAAAATAAAAAATAAGTACATAAAATATATCAAAATAGTATTCTACATGATAAAAATAAATAACAAATAAAAATATAAAAAAATTATCAAATATGTATCTTTAAAACAATTTGAGAGACTATTGAATGAAATTGCACAACACAAAACAAATGTATAATTAAGAGTATGATAAAATGAAAAATTTCTTAGAGATTTAATAAAACCTTTTCAAATATCAAGTCAATGGTTGAAATATAACAAAAAATTGTTTTAGCAAAACAAAAAGAGTTATTCAAATGAAACAAAAATTAATAACAATAGAATAAGAAGATAAATGAAAGATTTACGTTATTAAACACTTAAATTAAAAGGGTTAAATATCATCGTGTGAAAGAAAAATATATAATAAATAAAAATATTCAAATATGAAACATAAAAAATATTTAATTAACATACACTATATGAACATAATTTCATAATTACATAAAGATTATGATAAGATAAAAAATATATTGAAAATACAAATGACAAACCAAAACCAAACAACTAGGAGAAATAATATATATATATATATATATATATATATATATATATATATATATAATTATATATAAATAAATATATATATATATATATATATATATATATATATATATATATATAATGTTACATAATTAAATGTAAATATTTTAATAATTTAAATGGGATAAAAATATGGTAGAAACAAATATTATGACAGGTACATGGACGAATATATACATGTCATACCTAATTAAAAAGTTAGAAATTTTTTATACTCATACCCAATCAATACGAGAATTCTTCATTAAAACAGGACGAGTTTAAACAATACCCATAAATATCTAATCATGCTCAAACTGATCGAATTTTTACCTTCGGCTAGAACAAATATCTAATTAAAAAAAGACTTTGTAAGAAACTTGGCAAAAATAAGATTACCATATAAAAAGTTCAATTCTCCGGTGAAACTTTTCCTCGTTTACCCTAGTAGTTCGGGATGAAAAATAAAAAATCAGTTAACAGCAACTATCACAATACAACAAAATGTTTCCTGATGACAATCAAAAGTTCATAAAGGCAACAACACAACCGGGAGAAACCACTCAATGGAAATCAGGCTTCTCTGGATAAGTGCAGCCAGATCTTTGGATGATAACGTTTGCTGCATAAGAGCCAGCTCTCACACATTCTTCAATGGGCTTCTCCTGAACCAATTGTGAAAGAAATCCTCCAACAAATGCATCTCCTACAGAGAAAAAATAAAAGGGATGAAACTAAATCCACATCTTGTTTGGCACCTACCAATGAAACATATCCGTGCCTTAAAAATCATAAATAATGTTATGATCTTTCCATGTTGGTAGCAATGTTGTATGAGAATAATATACAATGCATTTAGGAGAAATGCAGAGAGGAATTATGTATTCGTATAGAGCATATCACAATTGAAGACAACAGAAACATGTGAAAATAGGCTTGCTACACAAAGCCTAAGGCCGGTTTAGCATTTTTCTAAAACATACTCTAGTCTAAAGTCTATTTGGTAAAGAACTCTTTTAAACAGAGGTAAACAACACCCCTGTAAATAGGATATTAAACTTAAACTTACATGTTTATTAAAAAGATTAAGCCTTTAAATAGAACAATAAGAACATATTCTCAAAATACTTAAAAATTTAATATTATAATACTTATAACAGATGCCATAATAATGATATTATTTTAAATAATTATAACAAATGGAGCCTTTCTTCAATATATGGAGTCAAACAATGTTATGTTTTTCATTATGAACTAAATAATCAGAAAATTAATTCCCCATTCGATCTAAGTCATTCCTAACCTAATGATTATGCACCTCTAACTATGGGGCTATTCTTCAACTAATCCACTCTGCCCTGATCATGTATCCGCCTATCACAATGAAAGACCATTACGAGATTTATTTACATAAATAAATACGTAACATAACCGCATTTGAACTCCTAAAAGCAGTAGCACAGTACCTGCTCCGTTTGTGTCAACTAGTTTCTCTTTAGGCAAAAGTTCCACGGGAAACATTTTCACCTGCCCATCCTGAGCAACACATACAGGATCCGCACCCTGTGTGATAACTGTTATCCTTCTATGCTTTCCTGATATCTTTGGCCACTGCGAAATCTTTAGAGCTATCTCCTCGACATTTTCAGTCTAGAAAAAAAAAAGACCAATAAATGTAATGGTTTAACATTCTACGTCCAAAACCACAACTTCTCTAAAGATCTGATATACAAGGGTTACCTCCCAGCCTTGAATTTTAGAAAATATTTTTGCTTCAATCTCATTTCCAAAAACAAAATCTGTATACCTGAATCACATAATGGACATCCTTAAGAACAAATATGTAAAATTTCAATCATTTTAATTTATCCGAGATGAATCCTTACGGTAGAGCTTTCTCCAGTCTCTCCCTGAATAACTCACAGATGAAAGGGGCCGAAAGGTTCATCGAGAAGATCTGCATACATAAATAAAATTAAGAATCGGAAACCTCCTTCAAAAGAAAAAAACAAAATTTTCAATCATATTTCACCTTGTTATTTGCAGCAGCATGCTCAGCAACTAACAGGATAGAATCTGGTGATACAGTGAGGAAAAAGCCAGCAATATAAATATATTTGGCCTTTTCTACTGTGTGAGGGAAATTTGCACAGCAAAATATGTCAGTCAACCGAAGTTTGAATTACTCAGGCATGAAGAACTTAAAGAAGAAAAAAAAAGTGCCTGCATAGACCAACAACAAAGTACCTAGTGCCCAATTTTCTGGTTTCTTCAAATGCTCAGACCTGTAGCAATTTGCAGCTGCTAAGTTTGCAACAAGCGACCTGTATTCAGAGGCGATCAAAATGTAAGGCTTCCAAAAATTTGCAATCAAGTAGAAGTCAGGCCGAAGGATATACTTTATTTATAAACGGCATAAAATAATTTCAATTATAAAAAACACTGAAGCAAAAGGTACAGAAAATTTTGATTGTCTGACCTTTCGCCACCAATTATACAAACAGCACAAGTTCCAGTAGGTGTGGATTCATCTTCATGATAGTGAACCTGGTGAATGAAAAATAAGATAATTGTTAAGCCAGTACAGAGAAGCACATGCCAGTGAAAGGAGAAAATGAGTGATTAAACCTACATTTACACCAGCAAGCTTTGAGCTCTTCTTCATCTCTTCCCCAAACTTATCCTTTCCAATGCCACCCATGAAACTTGTTGCACCAGGAACTTGGAGCATCCACTACAAGAAGAAGTAATGGTAAATTACTTTAACCAAAGCTACTGCACATCCAGATTATTACTAACTAACTATACAAATACATACCTGAGCAACCTTGATTGAATTCTGAGTAGAACCTGCCGGCACAAAAAACAAATTGTAGCAACAGTCATTACCAATTATGTTTTTCCACTGCTAATCGCTTTCTTTCTTTCTTTTATTGAATTCGCTTTTGACATTAAATATTAAGATATTATCCAATATTCCAGATCTAGTGAAATACCTCCAGAAATGTACTCCACGTCATATTTCTCAACCAATTCTTCATATCTGAAATGGAGCATCTTATCAAATGAACTAAAAAGATATCTTTTAACAAGTAATCATAAAAGAATCTGCAATTAAAGATCAGCAGAGAAAGATCCAAAATCTTATTAAAATATGAGGCTGAATACCCCATGCACTATTGCAACAAGTCTTTACTTTACAATCATGCAAAAATACACACACTGATATCAATTACCATGTATCTAAGGGAAGATAAGCCAGATTCTGAGTATTCCTTCAATAGTTGATATAAAACTTTGATCCAGTTCTGTAAACATTTTCTTGCGTTGTATTTCAATTAAAGTTGAAATTTCACCGTAAATCTTTGAATGCAGATCTTTAGCCTGGTTGTTAAAGTAAATCTTTAATTCTAATTTAAAAAAAAAAATAAGAATCACCAAAGCAACTATTGACCATATATCTGTATCTAAGTTTTGTCCAAATAAGAATAAGCCCACGCAAACCAAGAACCGTATCAAACTAGCACGTTTCTGATATCCCAAAGAACACATTCAAAAGTCATACAACATCACGCTCCAAAGTGTAAAGGACTGCAGTGCTTGCAAGGACACAAAATTCGACGTTCCAATGATAAAAAACCTCAGTCACCAAAGCAAATCAACAAACCGCAAAACTCAACCAAGCAAAACGACGGCGTTACAGGACGAACAAGACCAATAATCAACACAACAGAGAAGAAAAACACAGCGCTGCTTAAACAGAGAAATCCTTACATAGGTTTGTGCTTGTCATGCGCAAGAATCGCATTGTTCAAGGTCAGAGAGTACCTGTCATGTCACAGAAAAACAAAAGAAAGAACATTCAGAAGCAAACCACACGACTTACGACGTCGTTTCACCATCCAAGAAACGAGGTTAATCGTTATCTCAGGAAATTAAAAACAACGACGGTGAAACGAGGTTAATCGTTAAATAACGGCATGCAAAAGAGAAAGGTGGCGAGAGTATATACTTTTTCAAGAACTCAGGGTCGACGGTGGCGGAGATGTCGAGGAGAGGGTTTCCCATGCCGAGAAGAATGCCTTCGGACGCCATTGTAATCGAATCAAACAAAACGGTAAGAGAAGAGTAAGTGACTGTGAGAATGAACGACGAAAATACAATGCTACGCTTTTATACGTGGTGCTTACTTAGCAGCGCCGTGCGTCTCTTGGGCCCACACGTTGAAATTGATATTTTGTTTGCCATTTTCCACGTCATCACACAGATAAAAATAAACTAAAATGATTATTCACCTTCGTCAGGATCCAAATAATCGAAGGTGGATGAAATATCTAAAACTGAACCAAAACTTGGTAAGTTCAAAAACATTAACCTAATTCTATCTTGTAATTAGGTCAAATTTTATTAACAAATACTGTACAAAAAGAAGATGATAGATACGATTATTGTCTTTATAATTTTTCTATTTTGTTATTATCTCTTGTAATTAAAATATATATTTATTTTATAAATATTAACATTTTAGTAGAAAATTATATTTAAAGTAACATGGATAATTGATGGAAACAATAAATTTAATCATAATGGTCGGTCCTTCTAATCAATGATTTTAATTGTATGTAATAAAAAAAATAGGAGAATATTAACTCATTATCGTATAATTAATAAACATAAAATTTATAATTAAGTGTTTCATATGTTTAATACTTTATTTAATACTCATCAATAATAATTAAAAAATAATAATAATAAAATAAATATATTTTAATGTTGTTAAAAATTAAATATAATTAAACATAAAAAATTTCAAATTAACAAAAAAATCTCAGAAAAAAAATAGTGTTCAACATCTAAAATTATAAAAAAATAATAATTAAAGTATTAATTTGAGTTGAGACTTTAAAAATTTTAATGTCCGTATTTTGTATCAAAAATTATTGTCTAAAAATTAAAAGGATATTTTTATCTTTAAACAATTTGCAATATGCATTTATACTATTTTAGTTAATGTATTTAATTATTTCAGTTTTCAATGTAAAAATAATATTACCAATGAACATTAATAATTTTTTAATGAGTGTCTTAAAAGGGTACGAGTTAACATTCTCATTTATTTAAAAAATAAGAATATCCATAAGTATTACATAGTTGTTATAATATTTTATTTAATGTTTACCGATAAAAGTTAAAAAATAATTAAATAATAAAATAACTATATTTTAATGTTATTAAAACTTAAAATATAATTAAACATAAAAAGTTTAAATTAATAGAAAAATTAACAAAAAATAGTATTAAATAACTAAAAAAATTACAAAAAAATAATTAAAGTGTTGATTTGAGATTTAATTGAATTTTCAAAATATTTTTTTATTGTTTATATATTTTAAAGGATATTTTTGTTTTCATAAAATTAGTTATATGTATTTATATTATTTTAATTAATAAAATTAATTATTCCAGTTTTTAATGTAAGAATATAAATCCAACACATAATATTTATTCTTTAACCATTATCCAGGCATTATCCAGGCATTTGTTAACACCCTTCTTTATTGATTGTAAGTATTTATTAATTCTCGTATAAAAACATAATAATGTTGTTATTTATTATTTTTTTATAAAACAAAATATATTAATGTTATTTGTGTCACTTTTTTGATGTGTTTTTTTCATTAAATTTTTTTGGTATTATGTATTCAATTTATTAAATTTTAATATATACAATAATAAGTTATTATGATTATCTTTCGTCTGTTGTTTTATTTTAATTTTGTTTGTATTCTCATATTTTATTACGTTAATTATTTTTAAATATTTTTAAAATTTTAGAGGGTAAAATTGGATTAATCTTCGCTTGCATCCAATGATTATTATTTTTTTAGATAAAACATTACTTATTTAGTGGCACTCAAGGAGTAAAAATTCTACCATATTTTCTTTTGCTTCTCGTTTATTTTCCTGAAAAGATTCACATACTAAAGTTATCTGCACACTCCTTGTTCGTCGACACAACACTTACACTAAAGGTACCTGCACACTCTTTTTATCTCTTCCATCTGTATCTTTGTGTTTTCCTTTGTGTATCGTCTTTTTTACATTTATATATTCATTCTACAAAACAAGAGGCATACGTATGGTTAACATTACAATGGTTTACGATGCTTCTACCCTTTATGGTGTCGCTGACAACTTACTAAATGATCACTCTAAAAAGTAGTAAAAAATGAATTTAGTGCAAATTTTGCCAAAATATTATAATAGGAGGGGTTTATCGCTTGAAGCGCCACTTGGCGGGAACTCAAAGGGATGTAATTGCTTGCAAAAGTTTGACGGATGGAGTCAAAAATAAATGTTTGAAGTTGTTATGGGCTTGCAACAAAGATAATGAAAAGACCAAGGTTTGATATCGAGGATAATGATGTAGAGACTGAAAAAAAAAAGTTGAAAAAAAGGACGTGAGCAATAGTAAAAATATTTTTAAGAAGAGAAGAATACATCCTCACGTTACAATCAATCAAATGTTCAAAAAGGATAAAAGAGAAAAGAGAAAGTACTTGTAGAAATGTAGAAAACTTTTTCTTTGAAAATGCCATACCGTTTAATGTGGCAACAAGCAAAACATTTAGGAAAATGATTGATTCAGTTTCAAATTAGGGCAATACCATGAAATTAGAGTAAAGTATTTGAAGGAAGAAATTAAGGCAACAAAAGATGCTTTGGAGATTCATAGGACTGCATGGAATAAAACGAGTTGCATAATAATGACTAATGGGTGGATTGACAAAATTGGAATGACTATTTTAAACTTCTTAGTTAACCGTCCAAAGGAAACCTTTTTTGAAATTTATTGATGCATCTTATATTTAAAAAAAGCTGATAAAAATTTCTAAAAAGTTGGATGACATTTTTTAAGAAATTGGTGAGGAGAATGTTGTCCAGTTATAAAATAGCAGGTGAGTCATTAATGAGAAAAAGGAAGAACTATATTGGAAAAATATTGTCATATATCTTTGAAGGATCCATTTCCTATAATGCAACGGCTTAAAATGATACATTTGGATCAAAAATCAATCATGAATTTCATCTACGAGTCAATGGATCAGGATAAAGAAAATATATAAATAAAGTCGAATGCTGATAAGAAAAAGGTTGGCAATTTACTAATCTTCAAATTAAAATTTTATTTTATCTTTTATATTTTATATCTTAAAATAATACAACATTTGTTTAATTGTATTTTTAGTTATGAAGACACGTGGAATATTATTGATAGGAGATAGGACAATCAACTCTATAGGTCTTTACATGTTGCATATTATTATATAAATTTTGAATTGCATTATTTTTTCGATTTTAAAGCTGAAACAAAAGTTAAAATTGACATACTACAGTGTATACAAAAGATAGTGGCTGACCTAGAGGAATAATGGTTGATTGATTTCTCATTGGAGGGATCTCAAAAACCAAGAAAAATTGTTTGGTAACTCTTTAACTATTAAGACGATTGGGAAAAAACCTTGTTGAGAGTCTTATGAAGATCAACATTCAAAGCTTAAATGTTTGTTATTTGTGTACTTAGTTTAACATGTACTTCTTCTTGTTGGAAAAGATGAGCATAGAGTATTTTAAAGACAAGTTGTGTTAATTAATGTTGTTTAACATCAAACAATTTATATAAATAATTGCATTCAAAATGAGATAAATAATGAATTTGTATTTTCAATGATATTAATACAATAAATGTTAGAAGGGTGATCATAATACTAAAGAAAAAAGAATAATAAAAAGAAGAATAAGAAAATAATTTTGATGTGAATGAATACATTTATTTCATGATTACAACACTCAATATGAACAACTTTTCTAATAACAAATTATAGCACTTATAACTATTATAATTATATTATATCAAATTTTTATATGAAATTCTTCTTCAATAAAAATATATTAGATCATTCCTTTTATATTGTATTACTTTATGGTGATGTATAGAGGTGCATTAGTACTTTCTTTGTAATATTAATTTTATATCTCTTATTTAAGGAACAACCTAATATGTATAGCATTGTCAATTTTTAAATAAAAATACACAACTTTTTGTAAGATCCTGTAAATGTAGTATAAGTGGTTATAATATCAGATAAAAGATTTATAATCAGAAATAGGCTTATTATCAAACAGAGGTAAATATACAATTTCATCTTTTAAATACTAAATTATTGTTCAAAAATGTATTTATTTTATTTTTGTATCAATTTATATATACATTAATATTTTAATTTTTAACTATTGTCTTACAATAATATTTGAAAAATTAGATAAATATTTTAATTTCACCGTTATAAAAAATGAATTAAGTCAATAATTTCTATTTTACTATAAATAAATAAATAAATAAAATTATTTATAAAAACAAAACATTCCTAAATAAGATAATTTGTTTTATTACAAAGTTTTGACTTATGAATAGACGAAGTAGATTAGGTTGATATTTTTAGCTCAATATGTAATAACGAACTCACTCGTTTAAATTAAGTTAACCCACTTTAATATCTAATATATTATGCAATTATAGTTAAATGAATTTTATAATTATTTGATCTAACATATTTTAGCAGGATAACTGTGTATAAAATTTTGGATGTCAATTATTTGAAACATGAAAAATAAAATAAAATAAAAGGATATGGTATTTTGTATTATTATCTGGGTTTAGTTTTTAATGTTAAAGTTATTGTTAAGAAGTTTTTGAACTAAATGATCTGAAACTCTCCATTTTATGTTTAAGAGGATTTAGAAGTTTAATGTCAATTGAAAATGAATAAAAATAATAATATATAGATGGAAATATTTATAAATTTATTATTCAAGAATTTGGGTGAAAAATAATATTATATTTTTAATACAATTTCTTTTTATCAAACTTCTTCTAGTTACTTTTTAAAAAAATTATAACAATATATCAAACTCACATTTATATGTTAGAATAATAATGACGTATATAACAAGAAAAAAAAAATATCATCTTTAACCGTGTGTTTATTTCAAATAAAATATTTGCGAGAGATACAAAAATCGATTAACAAAAAAATAATTAAAAACAAAAAAGCGAAACAAATATTTGAATGTTAACTTTCTTTGTAAATTAGAATAGTTGAGATGGAATACGTTACAATGACGGTTTTCTCCTTACATAGTTGTTTACAGTTGAATAAGTTTAATTTCATGATAACAACAAATATAAATAAATAAAATATTATAATATATTAAATATAATAAATAATCATTATATATATAAATATAGTAATAATAGAATTATAAAATAGTAATGAAAATAATATAAAGAATAATAATATAAAATAATAAATAATAATAATAATAATAAAAATAGAAAACAAAACAAATTATCCTATTTTTATTAATTAAAATATTTTTTAATATATCAAATATATTACATTATTCATTAATTTTTATAAACTCTTCTTTTAAATACTTTATATTTTTTTTTACAATCTTTCTCATTGCAACAATTTCACTTTCACTTTTATTTCCTATATCCATTCTTCCAAGTCTATATTTAACAACGAGTTTTCCTGAAAAACTTTTTAAATAAAAAATCATTTAAAAACTTATTAAAATGTATGTAAATCCTATTTCACTGTATATCGCTACAACTACAAGTAAAAAAATATACTGTTATTACGACATTTAATAAATGATGTCGACTCTCATTAAAAATTTAAATATAATTTTTTTTTATCATACATATATAGATAATTTTATTTATTACTTATAATTATAAATGTTATGTTTTCATTGAGTAAAATCATTTTAAAGTAAAAAGTTGCAGTCTTTTCATCTTCTTTGTTGTGGCCCGGTTTCGGCGCCAATGCAGTACTCGTCTTTCCTTCCCTTATTAAATTATAATTAGTTCTTTTACTAAAAATATTTTAATTTAATATTTTTAAATACAATATTCTCATATTTTTTTTATTATATAAATAAGTTATTTGAATATTAATAAGTTTCTATTTCAAGATTAACTGCATAATTAATTTTAAAATAAATTTTACTTATGAAAAAATTGAAATTTAAGTATTTATTTTAAACAAAAAAGAAATTTAAAATCTTAATATATAAGAGTTCACTATCGAATCTATTTTTCATAATCAAAATCAAATTTTATTATTTTTTACTCATTTTTATATAATTATTTTTAATAATAATTTATATTATAACTTTTTATTTTATATAAAATTATAAATCAAATTCTTCAAAACTTTAAAAGAAAAAAAAAGAGACTTTCATTTCGTTATAAAAAGACGTCATAAACAAATTTATAAAAATAAAAAAGATTGTTGAATTAAAAAATACATATGAATGCTCATTATTGTTTGAATGTATGTGCACATATATGAATACTAGAGAATATATAAATAATAATTATTTAAGATAATTTTGATTATCACTTATCATATTTAGGAGAACATTTAAGTATTAAATAATATATATTCTTGATAAAAATATATACGATCAAAATCAATAAAAAAGTATTATTATAAATTTAAGAAATTTATTAATAAAAAATATCTTCTAAAATTACTGATATATAATTTTTTAAAGATAAATATCATAAATACTTAAAAAAGTCTGAACTTTACAAACTTTAAAATATAATAATTTATTGAATTTAGATGAATTAAATTTATTTACAACATCAAATATTTTAAAATAATTACAAAATTAAAAAATAATGAACAAATTAATATTTTTAATTACATTAAAATAAATATTTCCATAAATATTAAACATATGAATTTTATTAAATACATAAACAAGTTAAATAAAATTAACTACAATAAATTAATAAATAATTTTGAAATAAAATTAAAATATATTTTATTAAAATATAAAACATTTCATTCTTAAATTTATTTTAACTCTCTTCTAACTTCAATTTTATGTATTTTGGTTTAGGTATTTCAAACTATTGGGATTTCACTTTTTGGAAAAAACTCTTGTGATCTCACGGTTTGGGACTACGTGTGATCTCAAGGTGAGACAATAAATTATATGAGGCATGGCCCTGCCTGTGGCCATGGTTCTTCTTCCTTGGTTCTCTTGGTTCTTCTGTGTGTCCGTTCTTCCTCTGGATGCTATTTTTGTTATGTTCTTTTTAACTCTAAACAGTAAATGCAAGGGTAGATGTTGATAAATCACTCTTTAACAGTAGCTAGCTAAACCGACTCATAGTATATATTAGTTGGTGAATGCCATATTTTCATTTCTCACATTTTGCAGTTTAAGGTGGAGTAGCTGTAGTCGATCCATTGCTTTATTTTGCTTTATTTTGCAGTTTCTTTGTTTACTCTGTACAGGCTCGTAGTATATATACCAAAAGTTGCTTGTGATCACAGTAAGGTGAGGGTTATTACACAGTAGGGTTTCGGTGGATTATACGTAAGAAAACTTGTACGGCGGAGTGTTTGAACTTCCGATTTTATTTTCTTGCTGATGAGCTGTTCTCTTCGTCTGACTAAGTTAAGAAAATGAATTTTTATAAGGTAGGTCTGGTGCTCTTTGCTCTAAAAGATGGTATTTTACCTGTAAATTAATTAAGTTAGAAGAATGTAGTTTGGGTTTCAGATTATTTTGTTTGGAGGTTATGCATATTATACGACCCTTTAGAATAGACATTACCGATTCTTCTCCTTTAATGTTTCAGGTAGTCCGTGATTTATATAACAGAGAGATACTTCTCCAGATAACCAGATAACCAGGCTGCTCTGTTTGACATGAGCAACCACACACTTGTTATGGATGAAGTAGGTTTTGTAATTCATTTGGCATTTTGTCGACTACTTTTTTCGCATGCAGAAGTGAAGTGTTCTATTCTTTATTTTAGGGGTTAAATATGTTTTCAAAGCTTTATGTAAAATTGAAATTCATTTATATTCCAAATTTTAATACATTTGATCTCTGAATTTTAAAAATGAATGGAAACTCAATGATGTTAATTTCCGTTTTACGTGTTTAACGACTTTCTGAACTAACATTTGAGTTGGAATGTGTCAGATATTGTAAACGACTCAAATGTTGGTCTTAAACGTCTATTAACACATTCAAAAAATGTATTTAAGTTGGGTTATGAGAACTATATCTATTCATTTTTTAAGATTGAAGATCAAACTGTATCAAAGTTTGGAATAAAGATGAATTATAATTTCACGACGAATTTTGAGAACTAAAAACATATTTAACTATTATTTAAAGTAAATAAATAATAATAGTAATTATCATGTAATGGAGTGAAATGAAATGTCCAATTGAATAAAATGTGAAGTACAAAGAGCTATAATGAAATGAAATGTAGGAAAGTAGTTATATACTCATAGTATACACTAATTAGTGACAAAATTCGGGAGTATGGTTCAAATGTATAAAATTAAGCAGAAAAATACAAAGAGTCTAGATATATGCTTATGAGAAGTATCTTGGGAAGATATTATTAGGGTAAAAGGTGAAGGAGAAATTAGTAAAGATAGTTAGATTATTAATGAGTTTGTTGGTTGAGGTGTTAGTTTGGTATATACAAGGGAAGAAGGATAGGACAAAGGGAGATATGAGTGTTGGTATACTGACATTTAGTTATTTGTGCAAGAATAAATTCTGTATGAAGGGGAAACCTTGGTAGAAGAGTTGGAGGCCAAACCGGTGGACACAACACTATTCAAACAGTTTGTAGGTTCACTAAGGTTTATTTGCAATAGTAGGCCCGACATTAGCTATGGTGTTGGCCTAATCAGTAAATTTATGCATAATCCAAGATCACAATATATGACAGCAACTAAGCACATATTGAGGTATTTGAAAGGCACCTCTGACTTTGGATTGTTATTGCCAAAGGGAGATGAGCAAAGTGAAGCTGTTCATGAAGCTTTTTCGGACTTGGACTGGTGTGGAGACGAAGTAGAAAGGAACAGTACATTTGAATATTTGTTTAAATATCTAAATGCACCAATTTCTTGTAATGTGGCGGCTCTTTTATCCTATGAAGCTGAATACATAGCTCCGGCTGAGGCAACTTCTCAAAGCTTGTGGTTGGAGTCTATGCTAGAGTAGTTGAAACCGGTTTATAAGAAACCAGTACAACTATGTGTTGATAATAAATCAACTGAGTTTGTCAAAGAATCCAGTTTTCCATGGAAGAAGTAAATATATAGATACTAAGTCTCACTTTCTCAGGGATCAAGTGAGCAAAGGGAAACTGCAGCTTGTGTACTACTGCACTGAAGACCAAGAGACAAATATTTTTACCAAACCTTTGAGACAAGCTAGATTTTAAAAACTAAGGGGATGGATAGGTGTTGTGTCACCTAAACTTTTGAATTAAAGGGGAGTGTTGTGTCACCTAAATTTTTGAATTAACGGGGAGTGTTGTGTATAATCCAAAAATAGGCAAAAACTGAAACAAAACTGCTGTTAGTTTATGTTATGACAGTTATCACTTATTAAAAGACATGTACTGTTTCATTGATGTATAATAATCAGAAAGAAATCCTCGTTTCAAGTATTCCTACTTTATGTTCTTTTCATCTATCCTTTTTTTCGTGAGTGTGTGTATTCAATCTGTCCTAATACAAAATTTGCAAGAGAAAAGAGGAAATCAAAATTGATGAAATAAAAAATTGACGAGAAACAAAGATTATGATGGAGGACAAAGCTAATGCATCAATTAGGAGGCAAAAACGCTAGGAAAATAAAGTGAAGATTTTGGGCTACGAAGACCATTTTCTTGGTAACCCAATACTGGAGTTGATCGTGAAGGGAGTTAAAGGGAAAGATGCAAACAAGCATATTATTTTCAAAATCAGATTTCCATACAAGTATTGTTACTTGTTGAACTTAGATTCGATCATGAAGGTGATTTTAATATAAATGCTGTTAGAATCTTGAAATTTCAGCTTGTTGGGTGAACCTATAGCATTAAACTTTGTTGCGTCTTTGGATGATTGCTTGACAATGGAGTTAAGGAAAAATGAAGGTTCAAAGGCAGTCTAAGTGATTCATGTTATACAGGACCCATCTTCATCCCTATTACCACCTTAGCCTTTGGACTTTGGCTTGCATGCAATGTCTGTTGGGTTCCCATTCCTATGGTATGAAAGCATAAAAATGCTTTTAGGAAGTCAAATGAAGATCAAGGTGATGAAGATGAGCCACAAAATATAGCTTCCACAATTGAAGACAAGGTTGATTTTTACAAGGGTGTATTGTTATGGTATAAGGAGAAGAAAAAGTTAGTTAAAATAGTTAGAACATTAATGAGTTAGTTGGTTAAGTGGTAGTTAAATATAAATGTAGGGTAAAGGAATAGGAGAGAGGTTGATAGGTTCATTTGTAGATTGAACATTAACTCTTTGTTGAAGGAGAAATCTGCTTGGTTAAATCTGAAAATTTCAAGGACATAATAGAAACGCCATCCTCCCTTAACACACTAAATTGCTTTTTCAGGACAAACTTGTTATGGAGCCATTGAACATCAAAGGGGATATTATTTTGGATGTGATGGCCCCAATGATGTTTACGGGTTTGTGGTCAAAACATTGATGCTAGAAGGACAATCAATACCACTCTTGTCCTTTAACCTTGATTGTGGGGATTGTTCTATTAGACTTAAAAGTCCCATATTGCGTGCCTCAATTCTTGGAGTTTAACTTATATATCTATTGGGTAATTTCACTTAATGGCAATTGATTTTAAGAGGAGATTTGGAATGGTATGAGAGCCTATAATTCATCCATCTTGGCAAAATTATCTTTTCTTCTATTGTTTCAATGAATTAAAGGTGAAATCTGACACACATTACTTAGGTGTTGAGGTCATGGGTAGTTCATAAATACCCTTCTGTCTTAATCCATCAAGATGTCTTTTCAAGACAAAACTACAATGAAACCATTACCTCATATGGAGGAAGTGCTCTCTCTCTCTCTCTCTCTCTATATATATATATATATATATATATATATATATGGCAAAAACCTCAACTAACCAACTCATCACTATTCCATCTATTTTAGATAACTTCTTATATTCAAACATATATACAATGACTTTAATTGGATCAAGAATAGCAGTCTGTCTAGAGATGCATAGTTTACTTGTTAGTGGTTGTATTGATTTGACTCATACATCTTGCTAGGATGGAGGGGATGCCCGTTCTGGGTGCATTGAGGGATTGGCTAAAGAGTATCAAAATAATGCACAAGCAAATCCGTATATGAAAAATAGAAAAGGTGGCAAGGAAGTTGTATGTTCCAATTGCTTGGGTGGTGGAGTACTTTTGTGAGTTTCCATATTTCACTTTTAAATGTTGATTAGGCTGTTTTCACCTTCATTTTTAAAATTGTAAATTTTCTTTGGATAAAAACATTTTTAAAATAACTCTTGCTGCATGGTAGTCATGTAGATGTCATGTGTCACCCATGTCACACATTGCCACCTCGTTGACACGTGTTGACCAACTTTACTTAGGCTAAAAATGTATTAACCTCTAAGGATATCAGCACGAAAACGAGCATCTCCTGAAATGATTGCTTTTATACTTCCACTTGTCTTTGTAGCAAGTAAAAATATTTTTGTCTATCTGTATTTGTTTAAGATGAACCTGGGCATTTTAAATTAAGACTTCTTTTTTTGTTATCAATTGCTTTTGTTTATCAATGTGGAACGATATTTTAGATGTTGCTCTGGAAAAGGATGCCAGAAGAGGTACCATCCCTCTTGTGTCGATCCTCCTCTCAAGTACATTCCTCTGAGGTTTTGGCATTGTATCTGGTGCACTATGAAAAAAATAGAGTTTGGTGTGCATTCTATTTCTAAAGGAGTGAAATCTATCTTGGATTCTAGAGAAGTGGTTTCGAATAATAAAGGTATGGTCTATAAAATTCCCCTGTTTGCTCACAGGTAGACCTCCCATTTTAGTCTTCGAGATTGAAAGCGTTGGTCAATTTAATCATTAACTTCAAAGAATACTCACTCTTACTGCTATCTTTACAAAAAGTAAATTACTTTAATTTGTTTAACACTGTCTTTTGCAAGATAAAAGACAACTGAATGTGTTTTAGAAAGTCAGGGACCAATGTAATGGACATACAATTTCAGGGACTACAATGGGAGTTCACTCTTTGTATTTCATCTACATTTCTTATTCGTGGATGTATATTAGATAATGCTTGAGATGATGTTTGATAGTAAGTGGCATGTTGCTAGTGATGCAAAGGGATTACTTTGTCAAGTATCAAGGTCTCGCTCATGCTCATAACCGCTGGATTACAGAATCAACAATGCTTCTTGAGGCTCCTAAGCTCTTGGCCAAGTTTAAGAGTAAACCGCAGGTTCAGTTACCTTTTCACATTCTTTGGACCACCAATGGTCCTTTGTTTTGTTATTCTGCACTCCCTTTGGAATTATCCATGAAAATAATTTCTTCTATGTTGCCGAGTTATCAGGTTACCAGGTGGAAAAGAGATTGGAGTATACCTCACCGCTTACTCCTTAAAAGAGAAATTGTGCATTATGCCGCGCATGGTGACAATGATCCAATTTGCTGTTATGAGTGGCTTGTCAAATGGACCGGTCTTGGTTATGATAATGCCACATGGGAGTTACAAGATGCTTCATTTTTGACATCAGCAAAAGGCAGGAAACTCATACGTGATTATGAAAGTCGTCGAAAGAGAGTTGATAAACTGTCAAAAAGTCACTTTGAAGACAATGAGGTGCTTCATTTAGTTTAACATGATATACAAAATTTAATTTTATGGTATATATTACAGTGCCATATTTTTACTAGTTTTGACGGTCAAGGTTTTAACGTGAAGTTTTTAAATAGCTGCATTTTTTACACTCCTGAAAAGTCTGAAGAACGATATTAGTGTCGGGAAGCATAATGTCTTTTACTTCCTGATATAATTTATTTTAATCTGAACTGGTTTTTCAATTCTCTATAAATGTGCTTGCAGGTAAAATTAAATGGTATAACATAGTTTTGTAACCTGCAAAATGTGGAATTATCATCAGCTTTGGACTAATGTTTTATGTTATGAAAATTTCTGTTGCATTGTTCAACTTAAGTTATCAAGGCTATTTAAAAAGTTGATCGGTTACCATGTGCATGAAAAAAAAAAACGAGGGTTGTTTTACACGACAGTTATGTATGTCCATAAAATGGTAGGGATGGTAAAGTGTTATATCGTAAAATTGTTATTTTCACTTGTTTGAGATTTCACCACAAGTCAAGTTGGGAAACACATGTAATTGGAGATTCAAGTCATTTATGATTAGATTTAAACCTATGATGGAGACGATACTTCTGATACAAAAAGCAAAATCTCGACTTTTATTAGCCAATTGACTACCTTTATGAAACATGTCCTAAATTTATGTTAAAAGTATGTTTCTTTAATAAGCAGTTTGTTTGACACTGCAGGAGACAAAATCTTTCATTGTCGACTTATCAGTGTTGCCATTTGGAGATTCACCAGGCCTTTATAACCAGTATTTGAGTTATGTGAACAAGCTTCGCAAGTGTTGGCACAAAGGCCAAAATGCTCTTATTGTAGATGATCAAATTGACCAGGTCAGTTTTTTCTCCATATACTCTAGTTTTTGTGTTATACAGTGACTTCATGTCTTAGCTGTTCGAATTCATCTTTATTAAATGACATTTATCGTGTTTGTAGTACTTCATTTAAATAACATGTATCCAAAAAGCTATGTGAGTCAGTCTTTTAGGGTCTGTTTTAGTTGAGAAAATGTTTTCTATTTTAACAAGTAATTGTAGAAATGCTACCTTGTTTTAAATTTGTATAAGAAATGATGAAAACAATGATTTTGTCAAGAAAATGGAAACACAGTGAACAAACATCTGTGGAAGATAAGGACATGCGATAGTTTGCATACAATTTAGTATGCTTCCAAGGGTTTGAAGATATTGTGTATGATATGTGCACAAATATAGGATATTCAAATGGACAAGCACAAGATGTCAAAATGGATTAGAACTTGGGAGCCAGCTCGGCTTACCACAAGTTCGAGTTGGATTATGTTAACAAAAAATTGCAAATTTCAATACGGACCAAAAATAGAAACCTAGGCATAAAAAAGAAACAAAAACCCACCTCACTCTTAACAGTCCAACCCAAACACAAACAAACTTTTATTTTTTTGAAATTTTGGGGGAGAGAGGCAACAATGATTTGATATTAGATAGTAATTTGTATTTTTGTGATTTTGGATTGTATTTGGAGTTTAACACGATTTTAGATTGTATGTGGAGTTTAACATGATTTTGGATTGTATTGAAATTTAAGTTTTAAGATGAATATGTTGGATTGACTTTTGAGATTATTTTGATTTTATTTAGAATTATGATTTAGTTTTTGGGATGAATGATTTATTTATTGTTTAAGATGAGGAAAAAACAAATTTTTAAGATAGGTTTGAAATTTTTTGATTTTTGTTACATATTAAAAGAAAATGTTAGGTTGAAGAAGAAAAAAATTTCATTTTTTTAGTTAAGTGAGTCAATCTATTTAACCCATCAACCAGTGATGGGTCGGGTCAGACTCAAATTTTTTGAGCTGAGTAATAAGTGGTCAACTCATGGTGGGCTAGATTGGATGACCCGTTTTCACAGCTCTAACTCAGGGGAGAGGGAAGAAAAGAGATTCAGATTCAGTCATCAACCAAGCATGATGGCTATTATTACTTTGGTGCATGCTTATAGTGAAGATGGTGTCAAAAATTTGCAATGTTGATGAGAAGACCTTTTATAAGTATAATATTGCATTTGTTTTCAAACTGTCTAAGAAGTGTGTAGGTTGCAATAACCATCAATTATGACTATGCATATTAGAATTCTTGATTTTTATTGTTAAACTACATTTGCAGGAGCGCATTATAAAGGTGATTTTGTTTGTATTATCTTTGAATTGTAATAGCAAGAGGCCTTTTCTCATCATCTCAACTTCTACTGCCCTCTCTGTATGGGAAACAGAGTTCTTACATTTGGCACCATCTGCCAATCTTGTAGTTTACAAGGGAAACAGAGATGTACGGAGTGGCATCAGGGCATTAGAGTTTTATAGTGAAGAAAATGGTATATTATTTCAAATACTATTGTCATCTTCTGATATTGTTGTTGAGGTATTTTCTTATATCTGAAGTTTCATCTGATAAGTGACTCCAGAAACAATTTTGAATTCTATAATAAGTTTCAAAGTAAAGACTATTAATTTTCTTTTTGTTGCTCATTATTTTTTAATTTGATATACAGGACTTACATGAACTAAGATGCATTCCATGGGAAGCGATAATAATTGATGAATGCCAGCAATCCAGAATTTCAGGACACTTGGACAGTATCAAGATTTTAAAAACTGAAATGAAGCTCCTTCTTGTTAGTGGACAAATAAAGGTAAACTAATTGTGTTTGATATTTATATTTTTCATCCTATTAACTTGTATGTGATATATTTTCAGGAAGATCGATCTGATTATATCAAACTGCTTTCATTCCTCAAGTCTGCACATCATGGGCCAAGTATTGCTCCAATAGAAACTTCTTTCAGTGCTAGCATTTCCAATTTGAAGAGCCAATTGGAAAAATATGTTGTATTCAAATGCAAATCTGGCTCTACTAGGTTTGTAGAGTATTGGGTTCCTGCCTGCCTTTCTCATTTGCAGCTTGAACAGTATTGTTCAATGCTGCTTTCAAACTTAATTTTGTTATGCTCAGGCCAGAAGTCCGACTCAGTTGGTGCACTCCATGAGCTTATTATCTCTACAAGGAAGGTAGACACGAAAAGAAACACAGTTTCAAATAAGCTAAAATCTCATGCATCATATTTTTTTCCATTAGCTTGTAGTTCCGATATTCCTTTCTTCATATTACTTCAAATTTTATAGAAGCTATATCACTAAATGTTAATGCGACAATACGATCATAGTTACATATGTGAATTTATTTTATAGTGCTGTGACCACCCTTATCTCCTGGAGCCGGCACTGCATAATTCTGTTGCTAAGGGTCTACCTGTTGAAGAACATTTAGATATTGGTATAAAAGCAAGCGGAAAACTGCTACTTCTTGAAAAAATCCTTTTGGAAGCAAAATGTCGTGGGTTAAGGGTGTTAATATTATTCCAGGTAGTCATCTATTCAAATTTATTGTTTGTTTATCATTTGTTGTATTATTGTGAGTTCATTGACTTGTTATATTATATTGACAAAGCTCTAATGCTGATTGCTTGATTGTAATATTATGCATGTTTCATCGATGATGTAATACACATCTACCAACTAATATTTTGTTTATAGTGCAAAATTATGGGATGATCTGATAATACAGATATTGCTTGTTATTACATTGTTGTTTTAATCAGTTAATCTTGGAGGTCATATTATCATCATCATCATCATCTTAATATCATATACTTATTCTATACATTTTAACTTATACAGTACTTTTTATTTTTTTATTTTCTTCATTATTGTTTATGATTGTTGTTGTGATTGGAATTTAGATGAGCAGTAGCTCAGTTAGCAAACCTGTCTGTCAACTGAAAGAAGAGAATAAGGTCAAATTTCCCCCCTTATATAATATAAAGAGAGCATTAAGTTTGTTTTTGCTCTTTGACCAGGATATGTCTAGTTTCACTTGTAACTAGCAATAAGTTCCCTTACATAGCATACCTTTAGTATTGTTGCAACTAGGGCGCCCTTCCAAATATTGTGGTATCCTTTTCCAAATGATCATGGTATCCTTGACCTAGGAACCTTAATTCCATGGATGATGCGGACCAAGATAAGTAGTTTTTCCAGTTGAGTTTTGTTGTGGTAATAGTAGGAGTGGCAGCAAAAGAAGTAGAAATAGTAGAAGCCATTCCAGAGACAGCCACAAACATATTTGAGGAGAGGGAATAAAACCCTAAGCTTTGTCGAGAGAGCCTTGACCAGCTATCCAAGTGTGTTGAACTAGGAAGACAAGGGCAGAAGTGTGCCTAGAAGAAGCCAAGAAGATGAATGGCAGTGGTCTGATGTGATTTTAGCACCGTGAGGCGGTGTGTGGGACAAATGCACCTGGTGAGCGGCTGACGGAGATCAGTGCATCACGAAGTTGTGGTCACATGACCTTCAGGGTTAGGTGACACTTCTCAAGGTGCTCCTAACCTTGACTGTGTCAAACAAAATGGTGATGGCTAGAGACAATGGATAGTGGTGGTCCGGTGACAGGGCTCTTGATACCAACTTGAATTTGGATGTGATAAAAATCACTGAGTACTACTTAGCTGATGTGTGTGTGTGTGTGTCAATATATATATATATATATATGTGTGTGTGTGTGTGTGTGTGTATGAAAGAGAGCTTTATGAAAGCTGTAGAATACAAGTAACAATCATAATTTTAACACATACCACGTAATTTTTGGAGAGGAATTACATAAGAGAGCCAAAGCTTTTGATTGACCATAATTACAAGAGTTCTAAAGGTAGAGCTGGGCAGGGATTACAAAATAAATATAAAGGTAAGATAGGATGAAAATAAAGGAGAATAAAATCAAATCAGATCTGAATAATCTGATCCTGATCTTTGCTATCTAAATCTTCTATAATTCTTTTTTAAATTTAAAAGAAAAGCACATACAATTGTCAACAATTTGGTATAGTATTACTGTATTATTTCAGTTGATCACTGTTGTTACTTTAAGCTGTGAATTGTGAATGGAGTCTACTGTCTACTCTTTTATGCTGGTTGGCACAACCCATATTAGGAATATTACAGGGAAGTTGGTAGAATCAGGCCCGCCTAGAATTCTTCAAAGTTTGCGACGAAAATAGGAAGTCCATGGCTAGCATATAAAAATTGTCATCCAATTTTGATTTCTTGATACTGAAATTGAGAGCTTTCTGAAGTAGATTGTCAGATACTTCGTCAGTATTGCATTGCATTATCTTTTACAAGGACATCAGAATATGATTTCCATGAAATGCGTAAACTTGAAGCAGTGCAAGTACTTTGTCGGTACCGTGTCTTATTGAATATGAAAATAGTCTCTTCCTATACATTCTATATACCTTGTGAATATATGATTTTGTGGCTTTCTTTAGTTATTATTTTAACTATGTGTCTATGGTTTAGAAATACGAGAATTGTTGTGTCAGTACTGCGTCCTTGTTGACTTACTCTTGAATATTACATTAGTCTCTCTTCCTTACCTTGTGAATATATGAATTTTTTGTTTTTTTAGTTATTATTTATACTGCATGTCTAGGGTTTAGAAAATACGAGAATTGCTGCTCCAATTAAAACAAGGTATATCATATTGTGGCTGTTAATTGTCGTGGTTGTAAACTGTTTGTTTAAGATTCTTGAGGATTCAGTTAGCTCTTTTTCATTTCGAAAAACTACAGTCATCTTGTGGTTCTGGATCGATTGGAGATATTTTGGATGATGTTCTCTGTCAGAGATTTGGAAAAGATTGCTATGTGCGATATGATAGAGCTTATACCCCTAAAACAAAGGAAGCTGCTTTAGACACATTTAATGATAGAGACAGTGGTAAATTTGTCTTCTTGATGGAAAACCGTGCTTGTCTCCCTAGTGTTAAGCTTTCTTTAGTGGACATTGTTGTACTGTTTGACAGTGATTTTGACCCACAGAATGACCTAAGAGGTTTACAAAAGATGTCTATCAGCACGCAGTTGAAACAGTTAACCATTTTCAGATTGTACTCATATTACACTGTTGAAGAAAATATTTTAATGCTTGCAAAGGAGGGTATATCTCTTGACAGTAACGTGCGGTTGATTAGTCATAGTATTTCTCACACCCTTCTAAAATGGGGCACCTCTCATATGTTCAATAAGCTGGATGATTTACATGCCAGTGTAACTGCTGTTTGTACTCCAGACATTGCAGATCAAACTCTTCTGCATGATGTACTCTGTGAATTATCATCCCAATTGGTTTGTGATGCTGATGATATTGATTATCGTGAATGCTCATTCATATCAACAATACAGCAGAATCGAGGGGAATATTCGAGGAACATTTTATTGCTAGGAGAAAGAATAATGAAGGAACTGCACAGTGAGCCAGGTGCTTTTTCCTGGAGTGATCTTGAAGGAAAGTATCCTCAGTGGAAATTTTTGTCTGTTTCGTCTCGGAGGATGAGGAGTAGGGCCAAGCATTCTGATTACATAATAAATGAATCTGAATGTGAAGATCATACAATTATGGGAAAGAGGACAGCATCAAATGCTTCCAAGAAGAGAAAAGTGACCAAGGATAAAGTTGAGCCCAATAGGAGGAAAGTGTCCAAAGACATTGTTGAAACAGAGGGGAGGGAACTGTCAAATCATGCCATTGATCTTAAGACTAGGAAGGTCGGCAATGGTATTGTTAATTCTGGGCGCAGGAAAATGTCCAAGAAAATGCTTGCTTCCAAATATCGGAAACCAAGATTGAGGAGCAAGAAGAATTCAAGTGTTGCCAATAGTAAAAGTAAATCGAATGGTATGACTAATTTTTTTCTTCCACTTTTATAATTTATTTCTTCAACCAACTTTTTACTTGTAAACCATGAGTTTTATTCATGGCAGAACTATTTTCTTAGGTACTTGCTAGTGCTAATTTATTTTCATGCCCTCAGGTACAAATGGTTTGTCTAGTGTACTTGATTCCCCAGGGCATCAAACTACGGGAGAAACTGTTACAAACATGCAACTTTCAGAGAAAAGGAAACTGCTTGAGGGACCAAATAGCATCAAATTCTTGCAAAAGTCGGATATTTCAGGTCTTTGTGAGATTCTACATTTTCCGGTAGGGTCTCAATACTCACTTAACTATCATTTGCTTAAATATGCATTATTTTTATTAAAACTTTAGAAACACCTTCAGGTGGGGGTCATGGCTCCCCATGGTGGTGCAAGCATACTCTCTCAGGGAGTCCTAGTTCAAACACTACTAAAAATTCTCATATTACATGGAATTTTTTTTGCAAATTTGTTAAAAAAAATTGCAAGAAAAGACTTTTTCCTGTAATTTTTTCTAAGAATTTTAATTGGTAGGTAATTCTTTCGTGGGTAATTATTTCCTACAAAATTATAAAATTCGCAAGTATTTCCTACAAAATTTTATACAAAATATTTTACAAAAAGATTGACAGCAATTTCGTGCAAATTTTTTTTTATAACAAAATTTATAAGTATTTCCTACAAAAAAAATTCAAAACAAAATTGACAGGAAATATGAGTTTTTTTAGTAGTGAAACTTTCAATGACATTGAATCACCCCAAATCAGTTTCAGGCCTTTCTCCTTTCCATAGTATTAGAAAAGAACTGGTGCAACTTCCTCCCAAAACAAAACAATTTTTGTGACCAATGTGAGACATCTTAACATCCACCTTCCTCCATAGGATTGAATATTTGGAGCGTAAATTCTGCAGTGGCTTAAATTCAGGACTGAAGCAAGTATAAAACTATATTAGAAATGAATGAGGCACAACTTAACACCTAAAGCTAGCTGAGGTGAAAGGATCATTTTAGCCCGACCCGCATTTGACCCTCCAATAATGGGCCAGATGGCCTATCAGACAAAAACGGACCAGCAATCTTAACCCACCCTGCCACAGGATAGACCAAACTGCCACTTTTTTTTTTTATTTTTTAATTAAAATTTGTTTATATATACATATAAATGAATATTAAAAACATATTTAATCATATAAATATTTTCTAAACTTTTAATTGATTAATGAATATTTTTAATTAGATAAATTAAAATTAAAATTAAAATAATTATTATATTTACATGTTAAATTATCCTTATATAACTAATGATTGGAACTTAATTTGTAAGTGTTAATGATTTAAATTAAAATACTATTGCATATTTTCATTTTTAGAAAAAATATAATATAGAAAAGTTAATCTTTTAAATTGTTTTTTATTTTAATTTTTAAATTAATAAAAAAGCAGGCTGGGGTTGGCTGGTCTGTCTTTGATCCGCCAATTTGACAGTCCATCTGATTAGTGGACCGGGCAAAACAGACTGGTGGGTTTAAAATTTCAACTTGGCCCTTCCTGTTTTGGGCGGGTCTTGGCCTACTTTACTACCCCTAGTCTTATGAAGAGGGATTTAATCTATTTCAAGCTGATGGGGGATATCTTGATGAAAATCCTCTAAAAGATGGCTCTCTACCTATAGTTATCAGGCTTACAATAATCTTGGGTATATGGTAAAATTCAAGTGTGCAGTACACTATTCATGCAAGTATATGGTACGTAAGGCGTATATATATTGTGTGAAATGGCTTTGTTGCAGATTTTTATACTTTGCCTTAGGTTTCTTTTTCTTGCATTCTCAAACCCATTGAAACTTACCAAGAAAACTACAATAATGCTATGAAAAAAGGGAAGATTTATCATTTTAGTTTACAACCATCATCTACAAGACAAGTGTTGTTCCATTGGGTGATGGTGGCTACATGAATCACATGATGCCATTTGGCTCAGTTAAATATGAAATCCTTTGACATATTATTCACTATACGATTCCTTTTGACAACTTCTTCCAATGACCCTCCTTGTCTCTCTCTCTCTCTCCCTTCTCACAGGACTAAAATAACCATGCAATCTACTCCCTTAACCGGTGCTTCTATTGACCTTCTTTATACGTGTTGAACTAATTTTCTGCATCTTTTCCTGAATTAGTGTTACACCAATATCTGCTCATATATAATCATTTCATATCGTCTCCTTTCTTGTGTAGCCATATATAAACATTTGATTTGAGCATTCTCATTATGCTATTCTCATTTCTCTTTTGATCCCAATGTAGTTCAACTAGTATAGCTGGGTGATTAACAATATGATAAAACCTGCTTTTGAGCTTTGTAGGTTCTTTGTTGATCGTAATTGACCTTGATGCTTTTCTTCATGTGTAGAAAAATGTCAAGGTTGTTGCCCTGAGGATTCTTGAGCACATATTCAAACAGTACAATGTTAATTTCCAAGAAGTTTCTACTGTACAGGCTTTTGAAATATCTGTGGTTAGTATTTGCTCTGAATTTTTATATAAAAAACATTAGTAGCTAGTCATTTCAATTATGGACAAAACGTTGGAGCTACTAGAACTGATATTTTTTCTTTTAAATTCTTCTGCAAATAATTTGAATTCTTACTACCTTGTCCTTGTTTATTGGTTTAAGCTCCCCGATTGTTCATAATGCATGTCTGTCTCAAACTAGGTATGGCTAGCAACAGTTAGTTCTTGAGAACTTCTTTTAGCTTATGCTTTTTGTAGCATATTTTCTACACTTGTTATGAATTTTGGGAAACTGCTGGAATGTTGTGTGAACTTTTATGAATGTTTTGACTGCTAAGTTATGGTAATTTTTTAGGTAGGGCATAGCTTCCTTTAAAAGAAAATTAAGAATTCCAGAAATCTCAAAATAAGCTGAGAATTCACCATTCATTTTCTCTTTTTCTGTCTCAAATCACAGTGTATGGTTGGTCGAAAATCATGTTTGAGTTCAATTTGCCTACTGCACCAAATATGTTGCAAAAGGTGTTTTGGGCTGTCATTTTTGCTCGCTGCTGTTTGTGACTACTTGTTTTGGAGAAAACTTTGTGAAACCAATATTACTAGTCATAAAGCATTATATCATAGTTGTGTGATTAAACTTGTATCTCAGTGTTGGCTAGCAGCATCTTTGTTGAAACATGACATTGATAAGAAGGATTCACTCACTCTAGCAAAACTGTACTTGAATTTCAATTCCACTGAAGAGGAAGCCACCGATGTCTACTCAGAACTTTGGAGACATTTTCTAATTATATACAAAATGGACTGTGTGTTGAGAAATATAATATAAATGGTGCTTCAGAAACTAACGTGCCCGAGCTGAATGATTTGACCGAGGAAAAGCAGAAGGCTTTTCTGGATACTTGTGTTACAGAACTCGTGAAACCTATCACGAATGAACTTGATCTTCAAATGAAATCTCCCACTACAGTGGTTTCATGTGACCAGACTTCTACTCATGAAATTTGTTCATTTCCTAAGACACCTGCAAGTATTCCTGTGGAAGCAATTGCTCTTTCCTCGGAGTTTGGCTCAGAAAATGACGTCATGGAATCTACACCCTTAATAACTTCAGAAGATTCAGCTCTTGAGCACGGAGGCAATGATGTCAACCCTCGTACTGATTATTTGGAAAAACAGAGTCCTATTAGAAGTACAGATATTACACAATCTGATGGCAAAGTTTGCGAAGATCCTCAAATTTTAGTGAATGAATTGGCTGCTATTGAGAATTTTATGAATATGCCTACTCATTCTTTGCAGCTTGAAAGTGTTGAGGCAAATGCTGTAACTTCCATTGGTTCTGCTGTTCCTGAGGCCAGCCAGTGGGGCAGTGTAATGAGTCCTGTATGTGATGAGCCAACTGGTTTGAAGTTTGCTGAGACAACCTTTCCAAATACACAACCATCGGATGCTAATTTGTGGTCGTTGCCTCTGGTTAGTAGTTTTTGTACAAAAAGCCTTTTGGTGTTATTTTTCAAGTTTTTATTGATTATCTGTGTTTTAGAAACAAAACAACAAACTGTGGTCATTTCTTGTGTTGCCTCGTGAACATGACAACAAACTTGAAAGTCATTATGTACATCACTTGGGTGGTTAAGTTTGTAATTCGTTCTTCTAGATGACCCTAGTTTCTAGCCAAACATTTTTTCGAACAATCCAGGCTTTCCTTTTTCTTCCGTTTTCATTTACATTTCTATTGGATAATTATGTTGAGCTTGTGGTTTAGCTACATGTTTAGCGTAATGGTCTTGAGCAAAGGTGATATATAGCTTTTTTAGTTATTATTTAGTAATGTGAAAGCATCTACTATCAGATTCTTCAACATGTTAAAGGAAAAAGGATCTATCTCACTTAAAATTGTTTAGAGGGGTCCTTTTCTTCTAACAACAACCACATTAGCAGCTCTTTGTGAACATAGTTTTACACTTCCTTTAAAATAAAATGATAATCCAATGTTGTCAAGACTCAAAAGATGAAGATCATACTTGGAGTTGGGAGGGGGAGCATTGTTGCAATATCGCAAAACATAGGATGGTAATAAGGATCATAAGATTCTATGATATAAAACATTCCACATGCAGGATTGAGAAGCTTGCTTGATCCTATGATCTTGCTGCTGCAATTTTGCTTCAATCTCACCCCAGTCCAATTTCATGTTTCATATAGCTATATAGTGAAGACTATCGCATGTGCTCTGAGGTTGATACTTCCAGGGATGACATGGTTGACCATGGCTAGGGTGAAGAAACTGAATAGGAGTAGAAGACTGATGCTGTAACAAATGCATTTGTTTAGGAAGCAGAGATTGGTACTTGAAAACGCAGATTCTCAGACTTGGGCTTCACGTCAAATTTGTAGCACCCTTGGCATTAAACTGAACGTCTACCTTTTCCACCAGCACAACCTCTGATATGGTTCTGAGTACAGCTTAATAAGCAAAGCTATTCCACATTACAGTTACAATCCAACTAAGTCTTACTAGGAGTTAGTTAATCACAAGTAGCAGGAGAGACCCATATATACACTAACAGGGGAAGAGAATTGGATAATGCTGAGGGAAATAAGATAGGGGAGGGGCTTGAATGAGTGTATACTTTTGGGGACGGGGAGTTATTAGAGTGTTTCAGACTTTCAAGAGAGGAGGGGACTTTGGTAAGCGAGGAGTACACACTTCCCTATAATGTTCATTCCTATTTTTGATCTTTAGTTTTCCTTAGTCTATTGTGCTCATATTTGTCTGTGTTTTCTGGTTTAGTAGTTTCCTGTGCTGTAAGGAGCCTCTCTATTGAATTGTTTGACTTAGAGGTTACTGAAAAGAAAGATTTTCTTTATTATTCTAACAGAAATAGAATTATTTTTATTTTATCATAATAAATAAGATAAAATGGTCATGGGATGCTTATTTGGAGTGCTCTGAAAATATCCTCATCATATGCATTCACACCTGTTTCTCGTATCTTTCAGATGGCAATGTCATATATTCCATCTTTTCCGGAGCTCAATTCAGGTAGTGCTGTCACGCCTCTAGATGATATTTTTAATCATAGTCGTGAGGATCATTGTCACATTCACGAGGCTGAAGTAATATTGGAAGCACCAAATGACGCTGTGGAACCAGTTAACTCTTCCTTTGGTTCACCTGTGATACTGCAACCCTTCACAAGTGTGCCCATGAATGAAAATAGGACACATGTACCTGACAGCTTTACTATTCCTGGATATATGAACAGTGATTATATTCAACATCACCATGTGGCATCTGAAATATCCGACGTTGCCTATCTAGACTCGCTACTGGATGAAATGGACATAATAGAAAACACAAATGAAGAAGCCTTCATAGATCCACTACTAATTGCAATGGAGAGAATAGAAAAGGATAAAGAAGAAGCCTTCAAGATACATGAAAAGAAGGTATGAGCAGCAATCCATTTCTTTCTTTATCCCCACATTTTTCTTAAATCATAATCTTTGATTCTGATTCCTTCCAATTCCTTCTAGCTTACATTTATTTATCTGTGAAGCAGATATCGCAGCTCCGATCTGAATATAAAGAGGAAGTTGAAAAATTGAATGAAAAGTACAGGATTTTGCTTCAGAATGTTGATACTGAAGCAGCACTCAAAAAAATGGAATTTGAGACACAATGTAAATTAGTGTCAAGCAGTGAGGAATTAGCTGAAGTTTGGATCCATAATATGCTTCATGATTGTGAAATGGTCGTGGGACAATGCTCAGAACAAGGTATCGAGATCATGGTTTGTATATTTATTGAGTCTGTTAATTATCCATTTAGTGTATAATAGTCATTAGATAGAATAGAAACAGATTAGCGAGATTAATGGAAAGAAGTCTACATTAATTATTCCATTAGTAATCACCCATCTTCTTTACATTAGAATCCAACGCACCAATCCAGATTTAAATGTAGTCTAGACTCATTTACTAACTTATGAACCCTGTTTTTCCTAAACATAATTCTTTCAGCTGTTTACCAACCCTGATTTTTAAGTTTAGTTGTTTGTACCTTAACTGCATAATTATTGATGTGGTGAATGCAACTTTGCGTGCCTATTATTTCTATTTCATGCATATGCAACTCCTGGATCTACTTAGTAGTCTTCTTCTTCCCTTCTGCAGAGGGAATTCCCAGTTCTCATCAAGTTCACTCATAATTAACCCATCCTTGTTCACTCCCACTGTGATGGTCGAGGTCAATCCAGAAGAAATCATAGTCAATCCTCGGACAGGACAACCATTCCAGAAGAAATCAACCCCCTCAGAGCATGCTTTGATCCCATGATTCAGTTGTGCAACGATTTCCCATGATGGCTATGGTGTACTTGTCCCCTCTGCAGCTGCTTCATCTTATGCAGCAATTTTGCCTTGACATTATGTACAAATTGCAACCTTAGTATCATTTAGAAGAACCAGGTAAAACATGCTGGTGGGGCGTGTCCTGTAAAACACTAGGCTGATGTATTTGTACATCAAATTTTGAACCACTGTAATCGTCTGGTGAAATGAATGTAAATATGCTATATCACTGAACGACTTTTAAAATTGTCTCTGCTATGTGCTCCCCAGTATATGAAACAGGAAAAATATACTATTGTTAGAAAATAAAAAAATTATTATGTTAGAAATACAAAAATCATTAAGTAAATGCTTAAAGTGGTTTAAATTATTTAGTAAGGTTTAATATTATGCACACGCTAGAGGTTTCAATCCAATGGATTGAATGAGTTAACCTTGTAATCTTAAGAGTCTCTTGATAAGAAATTGAAGTCTTATTCCATTTTAAGGAATAAAACGAGAAATGAAAAAGCTTTATAAAAGCAAAATTTGAACATGGGGAAAGTCATCAGCACTAAATTTATTAGTATTATATTGTTCAGAAATACTATGAACTGATAAAAATGATAATGCCACAACCTATCACCAAAGAGGGGAGGACAAGGCCTATTTAACAGTTGTAGGTTCAGCAGTAGTGAGAAGAAAATAGGGATAAAGACACGATTTGACAATGTCTGACATGGATCTAGTTTGCATTTGGTGAATGGATTGGGAAGTGGAAGGAACAATAGGAGCATGATGTGCAGTCGTGGAAGGAAGAAGAGGTAAGTCAATGGCTAGATGAGTGTGGTAATTCATTGGAGGAATTATCAGGACAAGGTGGAGGTGACTCAGGAGAGGAAAAAATAGATGTTCAACAACACCATTTTTATATGATGAGTGTGTGAACAATTAGTTTATGATGAATCCCAACAGATTGGAGAAAACGAGTTAGAGGCCTAAACTCACCTATCCAATTTGTTTGAACTTCTTTAATTTTCTGGTTTAATTGCAGGTTAACATGGGTTTTAAATTGTTTGAACACTTGCAATGCATCAAATTTGTGCTTGAAAAAATAAATCCAGGTATATCAACTATAAGCATCAACAAAGAAAATGTAATAATTGTATCCTAGGGATGATGGAATGTAGGATGGTCCCCAAAGATCACAAAAAGAAAGTTGCAGGGGACGACTAAACATAGTTAAAGAGGGTTGAGAGTTAAATTGATGAGATTTCCCGTACAACATGAAACAAATAAGTCAATATATCTTTTATTTACTGAAGAGATATTACAACATCTCAGAACATTATGTAAAATAGTAGAGGAAGGTTGGCCTAGTCTATGGTGCCACAAAGAATATCAAGTAACGGTTGGAGATGATGTAGGAGTGGATGATGATTACTGGTGTTAAAAATGGAGTGTCAGGACAGATGACAGTGAGAGGGTCTGGGTGAAGGATGAAATGGAAGAGAAGAAACTAGTATAACCCATTTGGACCAAGATATCTCGTAAGAAGAACAGATTGATTAACCTGTGACTTGAAAAAATAAGTAGATGAGTCAAATCCAAAATAGATATGGTTATCTTCTGCAAATTTACTAACACTCACAATTTTTACTCATGGAAGGAATGTGTAAAGTATTTTTCAGATAAAGTGTGACATGAGGTTTAATATGTTAGAAAAAAGTGGCAGAACCAAAAACGTGTAGAGGCAAACCTTGTCCATTCCCTAGAAAAACATTGGCATCTGCTGGAGTAGGTATGGCTTCCACAAGATTGTTAGGATCAAAAGTGACATGATGCAAAGCTCTTGAATCAATGAGGAGATGGATTGGCAGGAATGAGAGGTGGAGAATTAGACGGTGCTGCATATAAAATTGTGGTTGACCCTAAGGATGTGAAAGTTGCAACTCGAACGATGATTGAGATATCACATTTGGATTGGTGTAGAGGGAAGCCCATTATGGCCACTGCGACAACCTCGATTGCCTTTACCACGATGAACATAACCACCACGATGAAAAGGATGAGGAGAATAAGTCTGAGATGAAGCAGATGATGCTTGAGCAAGCTGAACAGTAGGAACATAAACTGTTTGTGAATTTGCCTGATTGAAAGAGAAATTGTCACCAGATTGTTTAAACTTCTCAATTCTGGCTTCCTAGGCGACAAGTAGAAATTTAATTTCATCATAAGAGAACAAATCAAGTTTGTTATTGATTAACGATATGAAGGATTCATATTCAACTAACTGGAAGCCCTTCAATTAGAATGTCGAGCTGCTCATTTTCGCAGTCAGGATCACCAATGAAGTTAAGAGAATGAAAATTTGTTTTGAGACGGAGTAAAAACCCAGTGATATAGAATAGGAGAAGAGAACCAAGGAGGGAAAAGTGGATGTGTTGGGAATGTCAGCAATAGAAAACAAAAATTACACTCTGGAATTTTACTATAATATTAAATTACAAGGTCCTATTTGACATGTAGGAAACATTAGAATAAGGCTTTCCGTATAGATTTACTAAAAGGCTTGTCAAACCAATTGATTATGGTTTCACTTGCATAAGTACAGAGAAAAAATTTATAAAAGTGACAGTAAAATTAACAAATTGGAAGAGGAGCTCCATTCCACTCCCCGAGGCATTCCAGAAGAGGATCAATGATTTTACCCTGGCATATCGCTGTGAATAATTTGTCAAACTCTTCACCTGGTGACTTCACCTTTTCTCCAGTTAGCAGGCCAGTCCCTAACTCCTCTCTCACAAACTTGTAGAGTGGGTAAGATCTGCATTCTTTGATCTTGTTTGGAATTGCAGCTTTGCCACTCTCATAAGCAGCCCTTGCACTTTCAACCTCCTTTGGCAAGATGGTCTTCAACTCCTCCTCAAAGGTTGCAATCTTTTGAAAGATTGATGTGTTAACGTCCTTCTCATTCTCTGCATTTGCCAGGGCATGGTCTACAAGCACTTGCCTTAGTTTTTGCATCAATGGGTATGTACCACTGCATGCGTCATCTATGTACGAAAATACATACTCCCTGTCAACCACTTTCAGCAGATCCTTTTCGCAAAATCTTGAAGGGTGGAGTTCTCCGTTGCCACCTGTGGTGAGGGTCCTCTTGGAAACTTGACTCACAGTGTTCTTCACCGAGCTTTTCAAATTCTCCTCCAAATGCCTCAAGTCAATTGCTTGGCAAAGTGCCATCAAGAAGGAGGAAGACATGAGCTTAAGGATCTCAATAGATTCATTTGTCTTCCTAGCTGAAATCAAACCAAGAGAGTTCACGTCTTGGTTGTGTTGCTCAGCACTTTGGACATGGCTTGTAACTGGATTTGCGAGATACTGGAGTTCGGAGCAATAGGAAGCCATGGCAATTTCAGCTCCCTTGAAACCATAATCCAAGCTGGGATTTCTGCTAGCAGTGAGATTTGAAGGCAGACCGTTGTTGTAAAAATCATTGACAAGCTCGGAGAATTGAGCAAACATGAGTTTGCCAATGGATGCAAGAGCCAAACGTGTGTTGTCCATGGAGACTCCGATCGGGGTTCCTTGGAAATTACCACCATGCAGTGCCTTGTTCCTTGAAACATCAATGAGAGGGTTGTCATTCACAGAGTTAATCTCTCTCTCGATTGACTTGGTGGAGAAACGGATGACTTCAATGAGAGGACCAAGCCACTGAGGTGAAGTTCTGAGGGCGTATCTATCTTGTTTAGGCTTTTGCAAAGGATCAATTTCGTGGAGCTTCTTAGCATCCTTCATGTAGGAACTTCCATCCAAAATGTGCTCCATGATGGCAGCAGCCTCAATTTGACCAGGGTGGTGCTTTAACTTGTGTGTCAAATGATCAGTGAACTCGGGCTTTCCTTGCATCACTTCGGCAAAAATGGCTGATAGAACTTCAGACAACACAGCCAGTATATTTGCCTCAAAGAGAACAATAGAAGCCAAGCCAGAACCCACAGCCGTGCCATTAACAAGGGCAAGGCCTTCCTTGGGCTGCAATTCAAAGAACTCAGAATTGATGTGAGCCGATTCAAAAGCTTGCTTGGCATTAAGTACTTCTCCTGAAGGTCCAACAGCTTTGGAGTTGGGTCTGCCAGTTAGCAAACCAGCAATATAGGAAAGTGGAACAAGATCTCCAGAAGCTGTGATTGTACCACGAAGAGGCAAGCATGGGGTAACGTTGTTGTTAAGGAGCTTGGTGATGGCTTCCAAGATTTCAAATCTGATGCCTGAATAGCCTTGAAGAAGAGTGTTGATCCTCACTAGCATGGCTGCTCTAGTTGCTGTGTGTGGCAGTGTGTGGCTTGATTCAGTCCCATTTCCAAATATTCCAGAGTTTAAAAACCTGAAAAGGAATAAAAGAATCATAATTAGGAATTCCTGTTTTAAATTAATTAAAAAATTGATCCATGTTTAAGAAAGCGCGTAGTTACATACAATTAATACAAAAACATTTAAGATAAGACTCAGATAATTCAGGTAAGTGAGAAATCATAACTAAAAGAGATAATGTAAAGACTTATTCTTTGAAATAAAAAATATTTTCACTTTAGCGTAAAACCTTTTCACTTTGATATCGTTGATATAAAAGTTGAATCTTTTTAGCCGTGAAAGTATAAGTGGCAGTTTGATAGCAATTTTCCGATCTGGGTACAGTTTGGTGAGAGCCGTCCAATATAAAATAAAATAAAACAAAATTAGAAAATGACATCAATGGGAAGAACTTGAGTCAAACATGGGTAGTAGTAGTTGCGATGATACGAGGGGTTGCAGTCTCACCAACCCCCCCTACTTAAAGATGCCATGCTAATAAATTACATTTTTTTTTTCTCCATCTCAAACTCCCACCCAAACCCTTTCATCACTGTTTTCACATCGAAGTCATATTTCCAAAAAATGTGATTATTTTTCGGGACGGTTAATTTGGTCCACTCCACCCCTTTTATACACTTAATCTTTTAATATTATTTCTGTCTATTAATAATAATTTAAAAAAATAATTGTAATAAATCATAAAAGCCACAATTCCTTCTAAGAAAACATGTTTCTTCATCATAGAATGATATACATAAAAGCAATAATAGAATGATATATATAATTTTAGTGTTCTACTGTAAGCCAACACTAAGTTATCCGATTTTACTTATTTTAAAAAATAAAAATATCTTTAAACCAACTTTATTACAAATAATTTTAAATAAAGAAAATATGACAATTCAATCATAAACTAAAAATTCAATATCAAGAAATACGCAAGTAAAGTTATATATCTAAAACTTTACTTTTAAGTTGTAGTAATTTATGAAACGGTTACATTATTTATAGGTAACCCGATGAGTACCGTACCCAGAAAATACATTCGACTACGAAACGTATATATACGTAGAGTGTATGTGTACAGAGAGAGGGGGGAGTAGAGTAGAGTTAGTTAGTTACCTGATGAGTTCTTTCTGCAGTGCACCGCCTTGTTTGGTTCGGCGGTGTGAGGTGGCACCGAAGCCGGTGGTGACACCGTAACTGTCAGTGCCATTGTTCATGCTGTTCATCACCCACTCACTGCTCGCCTTAACACCTTCCCGAGCGGACTCCGACAGCTCCACCCTCACGCCTTGGTCGTGTGCAGACACCGCCGCCACCTGAGCGATGGTGAGCGTCTCGCCACCGAGGCGGACCAGCGGCTGCCGGTATTCTGCCACCATGCGCTTGACCTCATCGAGGTGGCTCCCCTTCAGCGCCTCCGCGGCCGTTCCCCAATTCAGCGGATCACTGCTCTTGGTGGAAGTCAAGCAGAAGGAACCGTTTTGGTGACCGTTGGTAAGGGTAGTTGCTTCCATGTTGATAGAATGAAGAGAATGAACAAATGGAGTTGAGTTTTGTATAGAGAGATAGGATTGAGAGAGGAAATGCTTAGAAGTTTATGTGTTTGAGGATTTCCTGAGAGGAAAAGAGTTTGGTTGAGATTTATATAGAGGTCTGGTTCGTGTGGTGTCATGCAACGGTGTTTGGTAGGTAGCTGAAGGGAATGTGAAATGGGGTTTGTTGAAAATGAATTAGTAGCGTTGGATTGGAGCTTTGCGTGGGATTGTGACACGTGGGATAGCGCATTGGGGTTGTTTCTTGGTAGCTGAGTGTGGTGGCGCCCAACGGGATGGACCAAACTAAAGTAGTTGGTGAGACTTGCTACGAACAACACATTCTATGTAGCACTTGGTCAAGTCTCTATCCATCTATATTTTTTATATTAATCCTTTACTTCAAATTAGTGTGCGCAATAATCAATTTTTTTAATCACTCCTAATCTCACTCATTATCTCATTAGTATTCACATATTACATTTTTCTACATTAAATATAATTTTTTTCTGTAATAAAATTATATATACGTCATGTTTACGGCAAATAATTGTTTCTCGGATAAATCTAGAGTATAAGTTTTGTTTATGTAAGGCTTACGATACGCGTACTCCTTCTAATCAAACGTAGCAATACTTCAAACTAAAATTTTAATTTATGTTTTTTTATTAATATAGAAAGCCATTTATAAGTTTTTCAAGAAGTTAACTTTTTTTTTTAATATATATGATGGAGTTTTGAAAGTGAAGGAATATGAGATAATGAAATTCTACGTCAAAATTGACATATTGTAGAAGAATACGGTGTTCATGTGTTTACAGGTATAAAGATGACTCAATGAATACATCATCTTCGATTTTTTATATTGGTGTAGTTAGTTTATAATGTTTTAAAATTCTTTCTTGCCCCTCCTAAACAATCCGAGAAAGTCTTTTACTATATACACCATTCTCTTCAGAGAAATGTTTATAGTGTTCTTTCCTTTTTAAATTTTAAAGATTACTTATTTGAAAATTTATTGTGATAAGTGGTAGTCAATTTTCTAACGTTAATTATGTCTTTGGTTCTCATTTTCGTAAAAAAATATCAATTTAATTCTTTTACTTTTTTTTCTCTCAATTTGGTCCATTCCGTTAATGGTACAGTAACTCTGGATTTTTTGACTTTTGACTTCTTTTCTTTCTTTTTTTTTGAATTTTCTGTTATCTTTCTGAATTTTTTAAAAAAATAATAAGAAAAAACAATTGTCACGTGGCAGTGATAGTGACAATGACACGTGACTTATATATGACAGGTATCATTTTCACTTTCTCAATTTGGTCCCTTTATTTTAACTTTTGTCTCAATTTAGTTCTAATTTTTGTAAAATTTTAGCAATTTTGTCCCTCTCCAAATTGAAATCAAATTTAATTTCTATATAAATATATCCAAATATTTCTATCAAAATTGATATTTCAAGTAAATATTTTTAACAAAATTAAGTTCATTTAATTAATAATTTACATTGAACTTTATTTAAATTTTTTTAAAATTGTTAATAGAAAATAATTTTAATAAAAAAAATTCATAAATTAACTAATTCATGTAACAATAAAAAACATATAAATTTGAAATTTGAAAATAATTTTAAGTAAAGTTGAATGTGAAACACAAATTTAAATAAACTTAGCTATGTTAAAAATATATAATCAAAATATCAATTTGAATAAAAATATTTGAATAATATTTATATAAAACTTAATATTTGTTTCAGTTTAGAGAGGGACGAAATTGTATTATTTTTACAAAAATATGGATTAAATTGAGACAAAAATTAGAATACAGGGACCAAATTGAGAGACTGAGGAAATGATACCTGGCATAATACTAACACCTGACATTATCACTGCCTTATCACTCTGTCATTACCACATGGCACGACGACATTTTGACACGTGGCAATTTTTTTTATTATTTTTTAAAAACAATTCAAAAAAACAAATCGAGGAACTGACACGTGACATCCCATTTAATGTTGTTACTGTGCCACTGACGGAAAGAACTAAATTGATATCAAATTTCCCAAAATAGGGACCAAATTGAGATAAAAAATAAAGGGACCAAATTGAGATTTCGCTACGAAAATGGAGACCAAAGACATGATTAAACCATTTTCTAATCAAATTTGGTGGTAGTTGTAAGTAGAGCTGTCAAAACGGGTAACCCGACCCGATCCGATCTGATCCACCATGGGTTGATCACTTAGTGAGCCAACCTAACCTGACTCACTTATTAGTGAGCCAAAAAAATTCGAACCCGACCTGACCCACCACGGGTTGGTAGGTTAAACAGGTTGGCTCAGAAGTTCACTTAATTAAAAATAATACAATTTTTTATTTTTTTTCAGTCAAAACTCAATTATAAATCTAATTAAAATCTAAATAAACTTTAATACAATCGAAAAACAAGCCAAAATCACAAAAATACAAATTATCTATGTATTGGCTAAAAAAAAAACAACCTAACATGATCTAAATGCAAAGCCTAACTTAACAAAAAATACTTATGTAACCATTTATCTGTGGGTTGGTGAGCCAACCCGACTTACCATGGATTCAATTTGGGTGAGCTGGGTTCTAAGTGGGTCGGATCAAAAATCAACATGTATTAAAATTTATAAAAGAATTCCAACCCAATCTAGCTTGAACCTGTAGTGAGCTGAATTAGCTCGCGAATTCCAACTTATTTTAATAGCTCTAGTTGTAAGTAAAGTTCTTTTACAAAACCGCGTAGCTTTTTTATTAGTAAAAATTTGAAAGTACGTATGCTTATTTTTATCTTTGTTAGAAGGTATTAAAAGTATTAGAATATATATTTTATTCTTAAAAAAGTTATATTTCTTATTTGTACAATATAGATTTCTACGTTAAGAGCTTGAGTAAATTATAATAATTGGAAATAAAAGAAGTTATTTTATAGGCTTGATTGTAACTTTATTTTTTATTTTAATTATAATTTAAAAAGTAGTACTAGGAATATGAAAAGTTCACTCTATAGGTACTTTTAGACAAGTTTACGATTTTTTTTATAATTCTCTCTTTCGTCCATAAAAAATATATTTAGGAATAATTATTGACACGGATACGCTATTCAAATGAAAGTATTTATATATCATAAATTAAAATTAACCAAAAATTATTAAAAAAAACATCATTAAGGAATTTTTTCTTAAAATATAACAATATATGAAATCCTTTATATGGGATATATAATAAATCTAAACTCATTCATTTGACGAATTAAAATGGTATATATTAAACATACTTTATATAGCATCAAAGGGAAATCATGTGCAAATATGAATAGTAACTCCAAGTCAAAGAAATGTGTGAATCACATGGCCTGATCTATAACATGCGAATTCAAGTCAACTGCTCTAATCATCCATCTTTTATATTTTTTTTTACTTCAACGAAAATTCCTTTTTTTTTTCTTTTTTTATACGAAGGAACCACTGTTGACTGGCTACACAATTCAGACCAGTCTTACCTCTTTGGGTCCAAAAACACCAAATAAAAACAGATTTTATATTGATTAAAAATAAAAGTAATTTATATTATATATATGAAATATTAAATTAATATTGAAAAATTTAAATTTTATTATATTAATATGATATATGAGAGTCCTATTTATTTAATCTGTATTTGGGTTGCTTCTTCCATTACTATTAAACCTATTGTGTTGTGTGTTACAAATTATATTTTAACTAAAAATACAGTCAAATTATAATATATAAATAGAGTTAAATAGAAATATTGAGTTAGACTTGGATGATTACCGTTGAAAAAGGGAACTTTGTTGGTAAAATCTAGCTCACTGGGGATACTGGCGGTGTTTCCAGACCATAGTGGCAGCAAAACGTGAATATAATATTTACTCGACTGTTATATTAATTATCACCATGGACCAAACCTATGTGGGTGGTCAACTCTAGTTTCAGCTAATCTTTCTTAGTATTAGAGAAATTATATTGATCAAATAAATTAATAACAATAATAAATAATTTTTAATTTAAGAAAATAATAAATAATGAAATGTTTAGTTACTATTTGGATCTCTACATTTTGGTATGTGATTTATTTTGGTCATAATATTTATTTTTGTTGAATGAAGTTTTATTATTGTTTAATTCAACATAATTGATTTCGTTAGATTGGTATTAACATTGGAAGATGACTACGTAGTTAAATAAGAGTTTTTTTATCAACAAAATATATTGTACAGAAATATTAAGACATTTGAAGTGCTTTAACCTGTATAAAAAAATTATGTGCGATGTTTCTTTAAAGGTAGATTCTCCTGCATATATATATATATATATATATATATATATATATATATATATATATATATATATATATATATATATATATATAATAAAAAATACTCTAGTCATATGACCTTTCATATAAGACTTTGAAAGATTTAATAGCCATTCAAAAATCGTATTAGTACATAAGATATAATTAATGACAAATGATGTTTGTGAGTTATTGAATAAAATATTTAATTAGTAATTTGATCCTTATATTTTTTGGGACTTTTTTTACATAAAGACAATGTGGTCCATTTTTTGTTATCATTATCCTTCACGAATTTTAAAAAATGAAATCAAAAATCACAATTGGATTTATGTCTCTATTTTCAACAATGTAATAGACAAAAATGATAATCTCTTATTGAAAAAAGTTGATCATGAGACCACATTGAATCGATTAGCATAGTATGAGACTTGATTGAACCAAGAATAAATATCGAGACATATTTCTACTAAATATAAGAATATACCTAGTTAAAAAGTAATCGATGTCTATACCTCTTTAATGATAATATAAAAGGATAGTGAAGTAGAAATATTTATTTAGAGGCATATAGAAATAGTTATTTTTCACTCTAATGCTTAGGGATAGTGGAGTAGTTAATTTCCATTTGAATACTTAGGGATAGTTAGGTAATGATACTGATATATTATGATTTCTTGTTATAAATATAGGATCTAAACCCAACGGACAAAATCAAATATTATTAATTTTTTATATTCGTCTAAAGATAGATATTCGATATCCCAGAAAGATCAAAACCAAAACAAATCAAAGTTCAAAATATAGGAATTAAAATAGTAATTAAAAAAATAAAAGTTACATCTTAAAAATTTAACTTTAAATTTTTAATATAAATTTCTATTTAAAAAAAAATAGGTGGCAAAGTCCCGTCGTATAAATCATCTAATCTAATTGTTAAATTAAACCCACTCTACCACTAATACTATATATAGACATTCAAATAAATAAAAAATGATGCTTAAATAAAAAATTTCTTTATATTAAAGTGAAATTTTGTTATTCATAAATTAGTATTGTAATAAATAAGAAAACTATGTCGTATTCTTTAATAGTGTAATATTTTGTTTTGTAAAAGTGTAGGGGTGATTTGTATGAGGTGAATGCACAGATGTTATTTAAAAAAAAAAAAAAGTGTTTTGGTAGTGGATTTACTAAGAATGTATTTCATGTAATAATTTCAAATGTTAATGTATGATATAACATTATTTTAAATCATAGTTCAAGTCAGTCAAAGTATCACACCATCCAAAATCATTGAAGTTTTGCATTTGAACTTGATCCTGATTCATCATCAACTGAACCCGTGAACGTTTTAGATATTAGAGAGGAACTCGTCAAAGTAATCTCTTGAAAGACTTTGTTGGATAGCAGTGTGATGTGTGCACTTGTCATGATGATAGAACTTAACAAAATTTCAGTGTCGGTGCCCATTTTTCTTATATTTTTAATTAATAAAGCACTTTTTACTCACTTTAATTAATAAGTTAATATAATTGATGATGCATTGACCTATATATATATATATATATATATATATATATATATATATATATATATATATATATATATATATATATATATATATTCAACCTGAACTGAATACTAATCCAAATTTGAAAACATTGAATTACATTGCATAGTTTTAAAACATCGAGTTACATAGATACAAAAGAAAAAACATTTATGAAAGTGACGATAAAATTAACATATCGGAAGAGGAGCACCATTCCACTCTCCAAGGCATTCCAGAAGAGGATCAATGATTTTACCCTGGCATATCGCTGTGAATAATTTGTCAAACTCTTCACCTGGTGACTTCACCTTTTCTCCAGTTAGCAGGCCAGTCCCTAACTCCTCTCTCACAA
>Ga0209589_1000877_pt1 | contig 45774 bp, 37 predicted proteins | sample CowpeawhiteBW_FD_187525 | JGI IMG/M metagenome (GOLD analysis project Ga0209589, IMG submission 187525) | Root nodule microbial communities of legume samples collected from California USA - Cow pea white BW (SPAdes) (version 2) | ecosystem: Host-associated > Plants > Roots > Nodule | place: USA...
CTGCGGGTAGAAACCATCTTCAGAGAAAAGCGGGTACCAAGGGTGTTCGTCTCGTGCCCCACGGTGGGCGCCAATTGTTCCTGCAGAGGTACAAATAAGATAAGTTAGGCACGAGTGTCACCTTACCATGTAGTCCGCTATCTCTTTGGCTGGCCTCTTCCCATTCGATACATGTCGGCTTGAACCCAGGAGGGGTTACCTGCAGAAGGTTCTCCGAAGCTCAAGTAAGTCAAAGTTCTCAAGAGTCAAATCAGCAATTAATGAAAGCGTACCTTTAAATGATGGGGTCCACGTGCATTTATAGAGCATTAATGACGTTTGACCATTTCATGGGCTGGGCCTTGGCTTGGGCCCCAGCTTGGGCCCCAGCTTGGGCCATGAGTGGGCCTGGTCCTAAAACAGGTCTTAGAGGCGTATTGGGGCATTGATGTTGGCTAACTTTCTAGATAGGTAGTCGGTCGAGACCGACCACTTGTCTAGATGACTTGTGTTGGTGGCGTCCGGGTACTAGGTGGTATGTGGTTTTGACATGTGTACTATTTACTTGATTGAGTTTGGTTAGGTACGGTACAATTATTATTTTGGGAAGTGATAATAAAATAAAATAAAAACCAACTTGATGGACGTTGGTTTATAAAAGGTATTGGGGTTCTGTCTCTAGCCATAAGGTTCTTTTCACAGTAACTCATCAAAAATGTGTGAGAAGAGAAAAGAAAGGCAAAGAGATAGATTGGGAAATGGTGGTTGAAGAACACACAAAATTAAAATTGAAGAACGCATATTTAAAAGATCTCTCATGGATCAAGGTTAGTGCTCTATTTTGTTTTATCATGTGAGAATCATAAATCTTAACGATCCTCTTAATTGTTTTACAAACCTAAGTCATTGCATTAGATGACTAAGGTGTTAGATAACTAAGGCAATAAGACGACCAATGGTTAGACAACCTAAGACAACTTTAGCCATTAGACGACCTAAGTGTCAAATGACCAAGGTATTAGACAACCCAAAGCAACTTGAGTCATTAGATGCCCTAAGAGTTAGATGACCATTAATGTTGAAACTTTTATCGCATGTTTTGATGATATGAAACAAGTTCTTGATCTCTAATTATTCATGCTAATTAACACATTGATACAAGTATGTGAAATGGAGATTCATTTATATGAACTACAACTAATACTATCATTTTGGGAGGAAAAATTTTTTGAATCAATCGTTCAAATGAAATTTTTATTGAAAAATATCTTATGGATGAATTGTTTGATTGAATGAACTATATTATTACTATCATTTATATGAATTACAACTAATATTATCATTTTGAGAGGAGAATTTTTTTGAATCAATCGTTCAAATGAAATTTTTATTGAAAAATATCTTATGAATGAATTGTTTGATTGAATGAACTATATTATTACTATCATTTATATGAACTACAACTAATACTATCATTTTGGAAGGAGAATTTTTTGAATCAATCGTTCAAATGAAATTTGTATTGAAAAATATCTTATGAATGAACTGTTTGATTTAATGAAATATATTATTACTCTAACAATTCAAATGCGGAATCAAGTTGCACAAAGTTCCCTTAACAACACAATGTGTGTACATTGAATAGAGCATAATTCACAATAAAATATGAGCTCAATCGCAAAAGGAAAGAAAATATCCCGAACAACATCAACTGATTCAGACTTGAAGCCTTGAAGAATGACATTAAAGATTCAAACTAAAGAATTAAGTCAAAGAATTGATCAAGTCATTTCATATCAAGAAGATTACAATGAAAAGCTACAATTCAAAGTCTCAATGGCTAGTTAAAGTAACATCTATATAATGAAGGTTGAGCCATACGTGAAGAACATGAACAAGAGAAAAGAGAAAGAACAAAGTGTTGTAAATTTGTCATATCTATAGTGTCTTGGAGAAATTGGATTGAGAACTTGATTGTTGTAATATCCTTCACTAGGTGAAGTTGTAATCTGTGAGATTTGTTGTACACTCTTGTTAAGAGAATGTCATTTGCTTATTGTTGTAATTGATAGTTCTTGATCTCAATGGGAGATTGAAAAGTATACTTGGATAGGTTGATACTTGGTGTAACCTAGAGAGGTATGCACTCATGTACTTGAAAAGGACAAAACTCGTATAACCTGGACAAGCTTATACTCGTTATTGGTCAAAGTTGTTGACTGATTAAGAGATTGGACATAGCCCCAGGTGGAGTTGAACTGGTATAAACTTGTTGTGTGCATTCTTTCCATCCCTACATTTTTAATTTCAAGTAGTAACTTTGTTTATAATTTTATACTTGTGTGCATAGTTTTTGAATTTTATTTTGAGGCTCTATTCAACCCCCTCATTATAGAGCCACACTACACCAATACATTTATATTTTTCTCTTAATAATGATTTTATTTTTTAATAAAATAATCATTATTATGTATCTTATTTCTTAAAAATATATATTTCTTCAAATTTTGATAATTATTTACTTTTAACTCTATTGATTAAAATGTTCTCAATTTGTAATTAATATTTAATTTAATGTATCATGACAATTTCTATTTGTTATTTTTATAATTTTATGACTTTTAGAATGCATTATGTTTGATGAAATAGAATAAAAACATGCGATGAAATAATTATGTGATTCAAAGATACATCAAAAGCAAAAGTAGACCAAATGATGTACTCATCAAAGATTGAAATTCCTTAATAAATAAAAAATGAATTATTACACATTTTAAGTAAAGTTACTTTCATTATATATTTATATCTTAACTTTAAATTTTATTTTTAAGCAATTTTATATTATAATATTGAATTATTTTTAGAAATTAAATTAATTATTGGCACAAAATCAATTGTCAAAAAGATAGTTAAATTGGTAATGCTATTTTCATGTTTCATATAGTTTGTGCAAATTTTGTAAAGGTTTTTTATATTTCACATATACAAATTTATTTTTATTCTTTTATTTAATCTAATATCATATTACCTTATTTAGTTTATTATCAATAGAAAGAATAATTAAAAAGTGATGAATGATCAAGTGCAATGGAAGTATGGTAAGCTATATATGAGATCTCATTAAACTTGATGTATTTGGAATAGAGACAAAATTATGGCAAGTGAAAAAAAAATACTTCATTTGTATTTTAATAGATTTAGATGTTGTATTTGTTCTCATTCAAGTTTTAAAATTTAAGTGTATATATTTGAATTATGTGTAAGAATTTTAAGTTGAAATATGTAAGCAAGACATCACGTATTTGCCCATAAAAAAAAGTATATATATAAATATTAGGAGTTATTTATGATTTGCTTTATATGTTAAAATTTGAGTGTTACATTTTAATTAAATTTATTTTATGTATGAAACATTTATTTTTGGTCTAATAATATATTCATAGAACTATTTTAGCATATTATGAAATATTGTCAATGTTAATTATTATATCTTAACATTATATAGGATATTTTGAAAAAGGTGGATGGAAAGTATGGGGAAGAAATTTTAAAAGCATTTGTACCATTGGTTAAATCATTTGCATTTGTATTAGGATCTAAAACCAAATCATTCGCAAGGTATGTGAAGTGTATCAATGACAAAAACTATACAAAGACAATGTGTTCAACATCAAGCGGAGAATGTACAAAAAAGAGCAAAATGATTTAAATTTGAAACTGCAAAAGTCAACTAACATTATCTGAAAGCAAGAAGAGACTAACACTCAACTTCAAAGTGAATTGCAATCTCAACATTAATTAATCAAAGTTCAACAACTCATTGTAAAATCTCAATTTGACCAAATGAAGCAAGACAATGTAAGGGAGATGAAAAATCAAATTAATACTTTATATTATGTTTATCACTTAATATGTTTGCAATTATATATTTACGTTTCTAAAACATTATTTTTTTTCATTAACATTAACAATTTATTTTATTTATTTGTAGGATCACATCCTTGAAAACGTTATCATTTATTTTTATTTTTTAAATACTTTTTTAATTTAAATGTTCTAAAGTAGAATCATGTCTAATTTGATATATAGATGCTTGTGACATGAAAGTTATTTATGACAACTACAAAATAACATAATTTCTAACAATGGTGATAAAATATTAATAATTGAAAGCAAGTCATAAGTAATTGTCACATAAATTTTCACATTAAAATAATAGTAGTATTCAATTGGTAACATTTACTTTCAGTATCCACGAGCATTGGCAGACCTTCTGCTTGACATAGGGGAGCCACGGCTCCCCCAATATTTCTTTTTCATTTAATTTTTCATATGTATTTAAATTATTTATTTCATATTATTATATTATTTATATTAATTTTTTAAGTTTTTTCTTAAAATCTCATACATACTTTCTCCTCTTTTTTTTTTCATTTTTCTAATTTGTATATCCATCTCTCTTTCATATATATATATATATATATATATATATATATATATATATATATATATTTTATATCAATTTTTACCTTCAATATTACTTCTTTTTCAAAATAAAATTGCACCACAATAAAATTGATGAGTTAAAGAACATTTTAGATCAATTAATTTATTCCTTTGAACTAATTTATTTTGTACTTTTTAAGCATATGTTTTCTTCTTGCATGTGATAAATTTATCTACTGTGTACCGCTAGGTAGTGACAAATTCATATTTTTTCTAAATAGGTGAGAGGTAGTAACTTTATAATAGAAAAATTATGATAAAGAGTAAAATAATTGATTTTTTTAAGAAGAAGACTTGTGATGCATGTACATCAATTAAACTTGAAAAACATCATGAAAATCCAAAAATTAAAGATTATGAAAAACAACTATCTAAAACTCTCAAAGTTACATATAATGAATTTGAAAAAATTTAATTTGGCACCACTAAACTGTTTTTTCAAGTTTCGCCACTGTCCACATGTATTAGATGAATGAATGCTTCATTATCAAGTTGTGAAACATAGCAATGATGAAGATGTGTAGGGCATGATTTAACAAATTCTTAGTCATAAAGTTAGACTTGTTACAACCTTCCTTGGATTTTCTCCATATTCATTGGAAAACCAATTTCATGCACAAACAAGTTATTTCACCTATTTGCTTTCTACCTTTTCCAAAACTATTATGCTTCCTTGTAGAACTTAAACCTTATTAATGATGTGTCACTTAGACCTTAGAACACTTACACCAATTTCATGGACAAACAAGTTCTTCTATTGGTGGAGAGTGGCCCATCGATTTTGACACATAAAAAGCGTAAAAAGTCATATTGTCTTTTATCATAAAGCACTAATGGCAAAGAAAAAAAATAAATTGAAGACTTACATGGCAATTGGGAATGATCATAACATGATTTACTTAGGTTTCTAAATGCTTTGGAACCATATTTTAATGGATTTATTATTGAGAAACATACAAGACCACTGTACAACCAACAAGGTGACTAAGTTCATGATTATGTCTATTTCCATAAAGTATTTTGGACTTTTAAACCATGTATTGATACCGCTTCTCCATCCTGATACCAACAGAGATGAGTCCTACACCTCCTGCCATAAAGAGCCTCGTATGGCGCCATGCCAATGCTCGCATGAAAACTGTTATTGTAGGTGAACTCTATCAAAGGTAATACCTCATCCCAAGCACCCAGGTAGTCTAATATGCATGTCCTCAACAAATCTTCTAACGACTGAATCGTCCTCTCAGATTGGCCATCGATCTGAGGGTGATAAGCTGAACTCATGGTGAGCTTGCTACCCATAGCACTTTGTAGTGTCTGCCAAAACGAGACGTGAACCACGGGTCTCTGTCGGAAACTATGCTCGAAGGCACCCCATGAAGCCTTATTATCTCTCTAATGTACAGCTGGGCCAACTTGGCCATTGACATCCTCAAGTTCATCGCCAAGAAGTGAGCACTCTTGGTCAATCGATCCACTATCACCTAGATGGTGTCATGCCCTCTAAAAGTTCGTGGCAAATGGGTTACAAAGTCCATTGAGATGTTGTCCCATTTCCACACTAGTACATCCAACGACTGTAGAATCCCACCGGGTCTCTGATGTTCCACCTTTGCCCTCTGACAGGTCAGACAAGCGGATACAAATAGTGCAACATCCTTTTTCATTCCCTGCCACTAGAAAGTTTCCTTAAGATCTTGGTACATCTTAGTCATGCCAGGATGCAGACTAAGGCGACTCTTATGCCCCTCCTCAAGGATCAACCGTTTTACCTCAACATCATCAGGTATACATACTCTGCCTTGGAACCTCAGTATGCCATCATCACCCAAAGCAAAGTCTTTGGCTTCATCTGATCCAAGTTGTTCTCTAACCTTGTTCAAACTGGCATCCAATAACTGTCTCTCCTTGATTGAGTCAAAGAAGTCACTTGATATAGCAAGAGTACTACACCTAATGGACTCAGACCCCAACTCCACATGTAGCCTCATGTCTCTGAACTTCTCCAGTAGTTCCACCTCCTTAATCATAAGGTGTGTAATGTGCACCGTCTTCCAACTCAAGGCATCTGCCACCACATTTGCCTTCCCTGGATGATATAGGAGCTCGAAGTCATAATCCTTCAGGAATTCCATCCACCTCCTCTGCCTCATATTCAGTTCCTTCTGATCAAACAAGTACGTGAGACTCTTGTGGTCACTGAACACGCGAAACTGAGCACCATACAGATAGTGTCTCCAGATCTTCAAAGCGAATACTATGGCTGCCAACTCCAGATCATGAGTGGGATAGTTACGCTCATGCACCTTAAGTTGTCTTGAAGCATACACCACCGCCTTCTTTTCCTGTATTAGAACACAGCCGAGCCCCAAATGAGATGCGTCACAGTAGACTTCAAACAGTTTCCCAACATCCGGAATTACCAATATGGGAGCACTAGTCAACCTCCGTTTAAGCTCCTAAAAACTCTTCTCACACTTGTCTGTCCAAGTGAAGGTTGGTCTTTCCGAGTAAGCAGTGTCAGAGGTGCCACTACCTTGGAGAATCCCTCTACTAAATCTCCTATAGTAGCCCGCTAACCCCACAAAGCTCCTTATCTCTGTGGCCGACTTAGGACTTTTCCACTTAACCACTGCCTCGACCTTCGTTGGGTCCACTAAAATATCTTGCACCAATATCACGTGCCCCAAAAACTGAACTTCATCCATCCAGAACTCACACTTAGATAACTTGGCATAAAGTTGCTTCTCTCTCAAGACGCTGAGCACTAACCTCAAGTGTTCTGTGTGCTCCTCCCGAGTCTTGGAGTAGATAAGTATGTCGTTTATGAAGACCACGACAAACTTATCTAAGAACGGTCTGAAAATCCGGTTCATGTAGTCTATGAACATTGCCGGAGCGTTAGTCACACCAAACGGCATAACCACATACTCATAATGTTCGTATCACGACCGGAAGACAGTCTTCTGTACATCTTCTGCCTTCACCAAGATTTGGTGGTATCCCGACCGTAGATCTATCTTTGAGAACACTGACGACCTATGCAGCTGATCCATTAAGTCATTAATTCTTGGAAGCGGGTACTTGTTCTTGATTGTCATCTTGTTTAACTACTTGTAGTCCACACACAGGCGCGAACTCCCATCCTTCTTCTTCACTAACAACACTAGTGCTCCCCAAGGCGAAGTGCTAGGTCAGATAAACTGCTTCTCCATAAGTTTCTCTATTGTTTCTTGAGTTCCACTAACTCTGCTGGAGCCATACGGTATGGAGCCATCGACACTGGACCGGTTCCTGGTACTAGATCGATAAAGAATTCCATTTCTCTGTGGGGAGGCAACCTTGACACCTCGTCCGGAAATACATCTTCGAACTCATGCACGACCGGTATCACTAACGTCTTCACCTCTTGCTCCACCCCCAGATGTGTGAAGATTATGTAACCCTGTGCACCCCCTGTAGCTCCTTCATAACCCCTTGAGATGTTAACAACACAGGCTCCTCTGAGTTGGGAAAAAACAGCTTCTTCTCTTGACAATCTATAAGAATGTGATTGGCAAAGAGTCAATTCATCCCCAAGATCACTTCTAACTCCTGCAGGGGTAGGCAGATCAAATTCACCTTGTACCTATGTCCCTCCACCTCCACAGGACACCTCACACATAAGGAAGACGTCCTAACCAGACCCGACGCCGGAGTAGACACCGCAAGCTCGCACTGCAGCTCGCACATTGGTAGACCCAGACGTTTCACACAATCATCTAACACAAAGGAGTGTGTCGCTCTAGAATCATACAATACACAACAAGACACACCAGCTATCATGCAACTACCCATAACTAGGTTACCTGAACCAGTTGCCTCTACTCTTGTCATAACATAGACTCTGCCCGTCGCCTGAGGCTTGTTGCCTCTGTCTCTCTGCTGGTGCTGGTGAGGAGTCTGAACTGGAGGGCGTGTCACTGCCCTGGCAAGGTTGGGACAATCCTTCCCAAAGTGGTCTTCCTTGCCATAGTTGTTGCACCGACGATAACCCTCCATATGTGGGCAAGCGTTCCTCAGGTGAGGGCCTCCACATATATAACACTGCACTCGGCCCTGCTGAGGGGAGAAACTCCTAGACCCCTGAGGCTGATGGTGAGGTCTATCATATGGCCTCCTCCGCTTTTCGTGCCTAGGTTTGGACCCAGATGGTCCACCGATCCTCTGAGGCTGTTGTGGCTGCTGTGGTTGCTATAGGTGCTGGCCTTCCACTTCCCGTTTCATCTTTTCCATCACCCTGGCCTTCTCTACCAGGGCAGCAAAGTCCTTGATGAACAAGGGAGCTACCATCAAGCGGATATCACCGCAGAGACAATTCTTGAACTTCCTACATTGCCACTCCTCGTCAAGTGGTAAAGTGTAGAAACGACTAAGGTGCTTGAATCTCTTAGCAGATTCTGTCACGGTCTTCCCTCCCTTGGTCAACTGGAGGAATTCCACCTCCTTGGCGAACCGGATGCTGTTTGGAAAATACTCGGAGAGGAACCTCTCTCTGAAAGCCTCCTACGTCACTGGCTCCCCTCTCTCCTCCAGGATGGATTTGGTGCTTATCCACCAATGCTCCGCCTCCCCTGTGAGCATATACACGGAGAATGCTAGTCTGTTCTCCGCGGGATACATCTTTGCATCATAGATGCGCTTCAGGTCCTTCAGCCATTGATCTGCGGTGTCAAGACTAGTCTTGCCGTCAAACTTCGCCGGGTGATGCTTCAGAAAGTCCTCCAAGCTCCACTCCCTGACTATAGGTCGTGGTTCAAGACCAAACATAGGGGCAGACGCCCTGTTCTGCTCCAGCTAGCGGAGGGCCTCCATATGCTGCCGATGAGCATCCTCAGCAACTACTCTTGCAGCCTCCATCTGCTACATCACTAACTGCTATTGTTCGAGCGACGTTGCTTGTCGCTGCATAGATGCCTCGTGTTGCTGCATCATAGTTGTGCTTTGCTGCGTCATAACAGCTACCATCGCCTTTATTGCTCTGGCGATATCGGGTGCGTCTCCATGAGATGATTGGGAGGTTCTACGATGAGGTGCCATAGGTCACTGGCACAAGGAAATCACTTGGTTAGGCTCGACAAGATAAAAATTTAACTAAGAACACTCAGAAAGACACAAAGAAAGCTAAGCGCACATCCAAGTCCACAGACCTAAGGAATGACCGCTTTGATACCATAAATGTAACGTCCCATTTAATTATTAAGCGAAATTAAAAGAAACGTCACACAAAGATAGTACAACAGCGCAGTCCTAGGGTCCTTAACACAATCCCTACAAAACTAGGCACACCACGATGCCAACGGAAAACCAGATAAAAAGATATCCAACAAATGAGAGTAGAGTAATGAAGCATAAGGCAATACATGGGCCATAACCCTAAAGAAAACCCATTAAGAAACAAAGTCTAGCCCATGGAGACTATGCGGTGGAACCATCACCTCCTTGTTGCCCACGGGTGTTCCTCGCATCTGCTCACATCAACAAGTTGATGCTCATCGCAAAAGAGAGTACCACACAGCGAACACACAACAATAAAAGTAGGGTAAGCTAGAGCACAAAAAATTTCATCCATCAAATTATATATAATTTCACAATATCATACACTCAAATCAACCCAGCATGTTATGACTTTTCAGGCAATACACTACGACACGACTCGACTCATCCGGATACGTATAACCTGGTCGGATTCAGCGAATGCTTGCACTTGTGGTGGATACCTCTGCTCACCCCCGAGCTATGTGTTACAAGTGTTACAATGAATCAATTTCCCTCACCACAAGGTTAGCCCTTAATGAATTTCAGGCCTCCTGCTACTCTCACCACAGGAGTCAGTCCGCTCTAGGTGAGACTAACTAACTCCTTAGAGTGTTAAGATGCAAGCTTACCTTGAATCCTTACCTAGTTATATAGATGGGGCACCACCATGGACACCCACTAACAGGGGCCATGGAATTACGTCCCGACCACTGAAGCACGACCCCGAAAGTCTCACCTAGAGACTCCAAGGAATTACGCACTGACACAGACCAAACATAATTATACAGCTAAATAATATCCACCATGCAAGTGTATATTCATTATGCCAATCTTTAAAGCCAATACCTTTCATGTTTCTAGGTCCAACTCATTCCAACTCATCATAACCTATCCATGCACATAGGATTTCAACTCATCTCGTTATCATGCCACTTTAATACCAACTGTCTCATTTAGTTCACATGCCAAGTTCATACCAAACCCATCATCCACAATCCATGAATCATGTCACACATACATAACACTCCATTATATATTTCTCATCATAACAATCATACTTAAACAAATACCAATCATCCAAGAGCAACAAAGCAACCCAACAGCGCACTATCTCGCCCAGCCCCTCACTCAGGCTGAAGGGTCTCGCTCAGGCGAGACGTTCTCGCTCAAGCGAGCCCCCTTCGCCTAGGCAAGGGCTCGAAAAGGGGAAACTGGAGTTAACGCGGGATCTCGCTTAGGCGAGACCCCTCTCGCTTGGGCGAGATACTCACTCGCTCAAAAGCTGAGCTGGTCGCCTGGGCGACCTTTCGCGTAAAAGGGTTTGGGCAAGTCCCTGTCCATCTCGCCAAGCGAGACTAGCTCGCTTGGGCGAGATTAGCAGGTCTCACCACTATTTTCCTGCAACAGTCACCCACACCAAACCAGAAGAAAGCATTCATACATTGACAGTTAACATATCATCGCATCAACCACAGGAACTCGAAATAACAACCAACAACATGGAAACAAGGAATATAGTAGTAACCCAGAGCTTCCCTACTTGGAAATGGGCTCGTACGGGACTTCGACACTGAACCAAGAGCACAACAACTCTAGAACCAAACTCGTAAACTGAACAGCGGACAAAAACGAGTTATTACAGGGCTTCTAACCGTGACCACGAAAACCATACTAGAAAAGGCGGTAGGCATTAAAAGATACTTACGTGAGCAGAACAATGGCCAAGCTAAGCGTGAATCTGAGGAACTTTGGAACCCTAGCAGAAGACGGCAGCAGCAGCTCTGGGAGGTGTGGTTTTTGTTTACGAAAAGTGAGCTTAGGTTAGGGTTTGGGGCGGACTAGGTCTGTTTTTCCTTTCTGGGCCAGCCCTAAGGCCCAATAGTTAAGGTAGCCCTAAAAAAAAGGGGCAGAATGAAAAGTGGGTCTTACATAAATAGAAATTAAAATATACTTAAAAAATAAATACTTAAATTATAATAAAAAATAAAAATATTATTTTAAAATAAAACATTTTGAAAATTTAAAAAAATTAAATGTAAAACAAAATAAACTTAGGAAAAAAATTAATTGAGAAATCCTAACAATTTCTCATTTTTCAATTATTAAAGAAATCGCCTTCAAGATATAACCATTTCTAACCCTACACATAAAATATAATCATTTAGTAAATAAAACTAAAAACAGTATATTTAAAGGAAGAAAAAGTTACAAATCACACCTCATTATATCTATTTTAGGTGAAGGTTAATATCAAAAAGCTTAAATACAATATTATACATATTATTTAGTACTTAAAATTAAAGTCTTGTTCCAATATTACACTATAATATTTAATGAACTTTTTATTATATAAATTACTAAGGTACATTTATTTATTTTATCAACATTATAAATAAAAATGCTTATTTTTTCAGAAAGCCAAGTTAGTATCTCATGTAGTAAATTGCACCCCACAAAATTGGAATAGAAAAAAAAAAGAAAATGAAAAATTAATATAAAGTTGGTAAAGAAAATGAAGTCTAAAAAAAAGAATTTGTAAAGACATTGGTTTAAACCCTACAAAATGCAGAAAACAGGGTTTTGTATAAGAATGGAAGAAGAATGAGTGTTGGAAGAAAGTAAAGAAAGGCTGGCATGTGGGCTGTGACAGCACAACCATTTATCAAATCCCATTTTCTCAAACACACACTTCCACTTCTTCTCATGGCAAACCAAACATCACTCTCCTTCTCTTCTGGGTCTCCCGTTCACGCGCCTCTGAAGCGCGTGGGCACGCACAATGGAAGCTTTCACTGCGACGAGGCCCTTGGTTGCTTCATGATTCGCCTCACTCACAAATTCAACAACGCCGAAATCGTTCGCACCCGAGACCCTCAGGTTTGGTTCATCTCTCATCCCACTCGTTTTTAGTTTTTTTTTTTTTTTGCTTGATTGCTGAGGAAATATGATGTTTTTTGTATGGTTGATGGTGAAATGTGATATTTTTGGGGGTTTGGCTTGTGGAAAACATTTTGTTTTGGTTTGGTCTTCGGAAATATGACTTTTATTTTCTTTTGGTTGATTAGAAATTTTGTTTTTCTGGGTGGGGTTGTGATTTCCTTAATGGTTTGCATGTTTAGTTGCTGAGAAAATGTGGACAACGGTGTTGCCTTTTGAGTTGCCGGCATTTTGGTTTGTTGGGGGAGTTTTCTTTATATAAACTTAATTGTCAGTGAAGAATGAATGGGAGTGGCAGTGGAAATTTTGTTGGGATGTTGTGTTAAGGTTTTATATTGTTGCTGGTGTTGGTTTTTTGATGTTTCCCTATGTGTTTAGGGTAGACTTTAGCGAATGAATGGGGTGGAAGTTTGTGGCGTAATATCTGTTTGAAGCTTTTTGCATAAATTAAACTTTGTATCTCTAGGTGTTGGAGGGTCTTGATGCTGTTCTTGATGTTGGGGGAGTCTATGACCCTGCTCGAGATCGGTATGATCATCATCAGAAGGGTTTCGAAGAAGTTTTTGGGCATGGTTTCTCCACTAAATTGAGCAGTGCTGGTCTTGTTTATAAGGTAAAATTCTCATCTAAACCACCTATTTGGTCATGGTTTTATTATGACATTTTGTTTATGTCATGTACTTCAATTGCACAGTGGTGAGTTCCTCTGTTTTGTACAATGTTGAATTGTTTGTGGGAAAATTTCTTCTGAATGTGAATATACGTTGAAAATTATATTTAGCTTGTGTTTTCTGTCTAGCATTTTGGAAAGGAGATTATAGCCAAAGAACTGAAGGTAGATGAGGAAAACCAAGATGTCCATCAGATATATTTGGCTGTTTACAAGAGCTTCATGGAGGTAATATATTTTTGAATATTGTCCCTGTCTTCTTGTCTCCATGCATACTTTGGATGAACTTGCTTGATTTAATTCTCTTATGTACTGGTTCATTTTTAGTTATTATGTTCTTCCAATTGAGCAAAATCTAGGTTGAGGGGATTGAGGAAATAATTTATCCAGAAAATGGATGCTGAGAGGAGTCAAACATCCTGATAGATGCTTTTTAATAGAGAATGGGAACTAGCAGGAGGGGAAAAAAATATTGAACGGACTCCACTAGATTTGGGAAACTCTGGAGAGAAATAGGGCTTGAAGGATTTGAGAGTCTAAACAAATAACCAACTAACTTCGTTTACATTCTCTGTCTATGTGTCTATCTACCTAAGTAGTTAACTGACTTTGATAAGACAAGGCTTATCCACTTGATGCCTCGTGTCCATTCTTATTTATCCTGCCCTAAACATTTCTATTTGCGGGTCAAGTAATCAAACATTCTTTATTTTTTTCTTGCATTACAATAGCGAGTGTTTCAAAGTATAGTGTATATTTCATCTGTATTATATATAGTTTTGAATTTGGCATGTTGTATAATAAAATGTGGACTTTAAGCTTAACTCAACCTTACAAAATTGGTTTTGAATAATGAGGTATGCATTCACTTATATAATATACTTTGGTCATATCTTTAGTTGATGTGGGATTTTCAACAATAGAAATAGAATGAGAAAGATGGATTCAGTTTTGCACCATAACCCAATTATATCAAGGTTCTGGTGTAGTTATGGAATGCCATGTTTCCACTTTTTTTTGTTGAAATATGTCAATACTCACATAGAGCCATTTATGTTCTATATACAGTACAAGTGTGGTAATAATTAATTCTAGGCTTTGCGAATAATTGGTCTGTGGGTGGTCTAGTGTCTTATTAACTTCTATGACTTCTGCTACAAATTTTTGTTTCTTTGATGGGGACATATGTCTGGAAATTGTACATTCATGCCGTAGACCAGTTTTTGTTTATTGATATTCATTACCAAATTATTGATTGTGAGAGGACTTTGGTTGACTTTTGTTTTGGGACATTCAACTATGAATCACTTGTTCTTGGGTTAATTTGATAAAGGCCTGCAGGATGGTGTATGGAATTAATGGTGAATTTGGGGTTAGTTAGTCTATCCAAAATGGATGATCAGTGAAAACAGCATGTTTCTAACTTACATGTTTATGATATTAGTGTTATTGTTTAATGATATCAGGCAATTGATGCTATAGACAATGGGATCAATCGGTATGATACAGACCAGCCTCCAAAATATGTGAATAATACTCATTTATCCTCAAGAGTAGGGAGGTTAAATTTGGACTGGACAGATCCTGATCAATCAGCTGAAAAAGAAAATGAGGCCTTTCAACGTGCCATGGCTCTTGCTGGCAGTGAATTTCTGGATGTGAGTCTCTTGGGCACTTTCTTTTTGAACTTCAACAGGAATAAGTGGTTTTAAAAATTATCTTGCCTGTTTTACATTTTGGTTTGTTGTTTGAGATAGCTCCCCTCTTCACTTGTAGAGTGTTCGATTTCATGTAAAGTCATGGTTACCGGCAAGGTCAATTGTAATGGAGACCTTAGCAGCAAGACAGACTGTTGATCCTAGTGGAGAAATTCTAGTTTTGACCAAATTTTGTCCTGTAAGTTGAAAATTCTTGCCTCTTCTAACATTTTGTTTAACATTTGAATTTGATTCATTCAACTTATTTCTATTCAGCTGTGCTATATTAAGAAATAATGATTTGAAGCTTGAACATGTTCAACAGTTTTAACATGTTGACGAATACGCTAGAGGATCTTGTAAATTTTCATGCTAAAATTAACTAGTATGCATCTCATCTCACGTACAAAATTTCTTATTATTGAATATTAATACTGAAAATGATGGTTTGATCCTTGAATGTGTATTTATTTAGACATCTTCTGGAGCTCAACATTTCTTGATGAAAAAAGGATCTAATTCTCTTATAATGCAAGTAAATATAATCAGTTGAAGCAATGATTTCTTGATGAAAAAAGGATATAATTTTCTTATCACACAAGTGAATACAATCAGTTGAAGCAGGATATGATAACCTTTTTATCAAATAAGTTTACATACGAGCTTGTGATTCTTAGTTCCTGTTGATGGCTATACTTGTTTTCAACTCCCTAGCTGTTTTCTGTGAGTTTTTTCCTGCGTTGTGTGATTTGTGACCTAACAACACTAGTAGTTTTGGAGCAAAACAAATCCCTGGTGGTGTGATCATAGCTGTTGTGGCACATCTATGTTAGTACATTGAACCGACTATTTTGGCTTACTTTCCTATTATAATTCTGTTAAATGTTATAATTTCATAAAGCTGTATTATTGTATCAGTTAAGTCTGTTAATGCATTATTTATATACGTGTATATATAGTCCAGAGCATTGTATCACTGTCTTTCAGTCTGTAATCTTCTATTCACTCATTTTTGAATATGAATACATTTTTTTCTGCATTCTCTGGTTCGATATGGTATTCAGGAGACATTCAGCTTCTGCAACTCCGATTCTTTTTTATCCAATCATATAAAAGCCATCAACAGGCTGCTGCTATGATCTAGAATGGTCATCTTTGGCCAATGTTCAGTTATATATCTGTCTTCTGAAAATACTTCAAGTCCTCCAGTTTTTTATTCTCCCTGGGTATCAGCTACATAATACTATTAGCATTGTACTTTCAGAAATTGTTAGCTTGTGTTTTGTTTTCTGCAGTGGAAGCTGCACTTATTCGAGCTTGAAGGGGAGTTGAAAACTGATCCTCCAATCAAATATGTTCTATATCAGGTATTTGCTTATTTTCATTTTCTCTCGGGTTCTATTCTCTGTTTCTAGCCTCCATTAAGTCTCAAAATAATGTGTGGTAGTTGTTTTTTTACCTTTGACACTAATTGGTGCATGTTGTTCGAGGTGCAAATATTTTTGATAAGCTACAATAGGATTTGTAATATTACTTTTGGTCATTTTGTATCATTGTTTTTCAGTCTGTAATCTTCTATTCACTCAGTTTTGAATATGAATACATTTTTTTCGGCATTCTCTGGTTCGATATGGTATCAGGAGACATTCAGCTTCTGCAACTCCGATTCTTTTTTATCCGATCATATAAAAGCCATCAACAGGCTGCTGCTATGATCTAGATTAGAGTTCTGTATGTTTCATAGAATATCATGTCACATAGAATAAGTATTTGTGAGGTCTTCATAAATTTCATAGGCCCATTGGAGTAAAACATATAATTTCTACTGATTTTTTGTAGTCGTGGATCCTTATTGCCATGTAATAATTCGTGATTCATCATTGTTCCAAATTTGGAAATTAGGGTTATCCAGAGATACAACCTCTCCTTCAATATGGTTGAGCTTACTCGTACCCTTCAATATGTGTCTAATAAATTGAGCCCATTGGAGATAATTTCATTCATTAAAAGTGACTATCATCAGGTAAGTCTGAAAGATCGGTGGAGTTGCCATGGCCAAGATGTGAGCAATGTTGCCATGGACAATGCTCCTTTCAAATGAGAGATACGTACTCTGATGCAAGCAGTAGTGGGAATGGTTGTTGGACGAGCTATCATGCATCGAAAATTTGTGGCATATGAAACTCACTAGCAGTGGAAGAGGAGGTGTGTGGTAGCTTTGATTTTGTCATGACTCAAGTGATGGACATATCACGACAATGGTGGAAATTGTAGTGACAGAGTTGGTTGCTAGGAAACACAAACCAGGTGCACTTCAGGCAACCCCAATCATCAAAAGGAAATAGGTCCACTCTAGGCAAACCCCAAAAAGGAATCGTAACTAAGACACTAAAGAAGAAATGCAAAAGTAGAACCTCAAAGATTAGGAGCTTTGATACTAACTTAGTAAAGGATTAATCTGAATGGGAAAAGATTTTATTCAGTTCATTGATTTAAAGTAGTACATTGGCACTCTAACCGTAAAGTAAAGATTATGAAGAGGTCTCTAGAATCTTCTAACAACACACTTAATATCCTAGAGTAGCTTATTCACTATATTTTCTTTCGAATCAACAAGTAACCATATGAATTTTTAGCCTCATGCAATGAATTGCATGCGGAATGAATTTGAGTATATTTGGTCAAGTGCATTCCAAGAAAAATTGTCAATTGGAACAACAAAGGATAAAAGTTGTGTATGTTAAATATAATATTAAACTTGAGATGAGATAAAGTGTAGAGAAGACAAAGACCTATGATCCCATATACTTGTCTCGTATTGAATTAGATGATGAGTGGATAACCGTAAAGGGAAAGTCCTTGCTTGGTTATGCATGCTTCATGGATGAATGTACATGAGTGTTTTGATGTTGATGAGGGAGCTAGAAGTAAAAGTGGTCCAAGAAACTTGAATGCCAGGGTCAACATGTAGGGAAATCCTCAATAGATGAGGATGAAGTTGAAGATGTTAGTGAGGAAAGGGAAGAACTTTTGATAGTCGAGGATGATGTTTTGTAGGAGTTTTTGTAGGCTATATTCCTGAATCTATGTAGCAGCAGCAAACTGCCCTTATTATGCAGCAACATCACTGTTTTTTGGGAGTATATGTTGCTGAATTGTGCAGCATCAAACAATAGTTGTTTATTTAATTTGTGGAGTTGGTAGCTACTTTTCTTGGCCTTGTGGCTGTTTTTATGTACACAATATCTGTTTTGTAATTATACGACAATTAGCTTTTTGGCGTTGTGCTTATATATGTGTGTGTGTTTTATCTTGACTACCGTTTATATATATATATATATATAAATATATATATATATATATATATATATATATAAACACACACTGTCGTGTGTGTGTGTGTGTATTTATATATAAATACACACACACACACACGACAGTAACCACCGTTTACCAAGGGAGTAAAAAACTGTTTTACCCATCTTTCCCTATGAGCAAAATTGTTTAAAATAAACCTTCATACATCAATATTGTTCAATGATAGCTTATTATCGAAAGTTTATTATTGATTATTTAATTTGAAAAATTGACTAATCAATAACTTTAATCGATTAATACTTGAGAAGTTTCTACATTTGGTTTGTAACTTTTGAGGATATAATGCGTATTTACTTATGCTAACAATTATATCAAATCACATTTTTAAAATATATTTCTATTCTATTTTATCTATTTTTACTCTACCAAACAATTATACATTCAATTTTATTTCTTACCTCTTTCTCTTTTCTTATAAGTGTTTCTCTATTTCCATTCCCTAGAGCAAGCAAGTTGTTAGTCCTTCCTATGTTCCTTCCATCCCATTTCCACCAAAATAGACAAAAGTTAAAAAAAGAGATAGGAAAGCTATGGGCTTTATCATTGTTAGAAGTGGAGTTTAAGTCTAACTCAACCCCACAAAACTGACTTGTAAGGTTAAGTTTTCACTCTACCTATATACTATGAAATTGTCTTATTTCTTGTCGATGTGGGACTTCCAACACACCCTCTCATGCTGAAGTATATACATCTCGTGCGTGGGTCTAGAAATGGGTGGTCCGATAGCGACTTGATAGCGGGTGGAATAGAATGTCTAAGAAATCTCGTTAGGATAGACTTTTAATTATGGTTCTGATACCATGTTAGAAGTGGAGTTTAAGCCTAACTCAACCCCACAAAATCGGCTTGTAAAGTGAGGTTTGCACCTAACTTATATACTATGAAATTGTCTTATCTTTAGTCGATGTGGGACTTCCAACAATCATTATTGACACATAGAAAACTCTAATGACTGCATGCGGATGTGGTTTAGCTCAAGTAGTAAGATCAAAATAGTCCACTTGAAGGGCATAGGTTAGATTCTTTGTGCTAACAATTTCCTTCACTTAAAAAATCTTTAAGTAAGAAGTTCATCGGGATGTCATCAGAAAGTCAAAAATATTTATCGTTGACCTTGGCCTAGGAAAATACTGGTATGTTATCGAAAGGGGGATCAAAAGTCAAAATTTACTTAAATGTAATATTTGTTGATATTTTATTTTGTACTAGTGATGGTTTTTAGTACCAAATAAGTATAGTTTTTCTTAAGAAATGAACTTTAAGTAATTTAATCATATAAAATCAACTTCTAAGTTGAGGTTTGCATCTACTCATATATTATATAATTTGGCCTTGGAAAATACTGGTATGTTATCAAAACGGGGGATCAAAAGTCAAAATTTATTGAAATGTAATATTTGTTGATAGTCTATTTTGTACTAGTGGTGGTTTTTAGTACCAAATAAATACAATTTTTCTTAAGAAATAAACTTTAAGTCTAATTTAATCATACAAAATCAATTTCTGAGGTGAGGTTTGCATTGCATCCACTCATATATTATATAATTTGGCCTTATCTCTGTCAATGTGGGCTCTTCAACACCCTCTCATGTTGAGAACTAGATATCTCGAGTGTGTGACTAGGGGAGAACCTATTAATTGGTGACATGAGGCCCAACACATTGGCACGATAAATTTTGAATGACTCTTGTACCATATAAAGAAGTGGACTAAGTCTAATTTAACTCCTCAAAACTAACTTCTAAGATGAGATTACTAACTTATATATTATAATTTAGTTTTATTTCTAGTCAATATGAGCTCTTCAACCATTTTCCTTTTTCAAAAATGAAATTTTGGAATCATTGGTGAAACCTTAGTACTTGATAAGTGATTTCTTTCACTTATTGAATTTCTGTTAGAATTTTTCTTCAAAGTTAAGTCTATAATTTTTGTATGGAAAGGTTCTTCACATCTATGTTTTGAAAACCAGTCAGGTCATTGAATGAGTCAAAGGCACCAGTTCAGGTTCACTTGATGAGCCACTTTAAAAAAAATAATAGTGATTAAAATATATGAAAAGTAACATTAGAGATATAATTTCATAATATAGTAATACACTACCAAAAATTAGAAGTACACAAATAAGTTATAGTATATAAGTGAGGTGCAAATCTCTTCTTACAGGTTAGTTATACAAGGTTGAATTAAACATAAACCAACTTACTACTTTGAAGTTAATAAGTTTCTTGATAAGAAAAGAAATGAAAATAACATTTGTTTTTTTTTTTTTCAAAAAGGGATTGTTTATTTAACTGTCATGAACCAGTTTTTCCAGTTTTTCACCTGTTCAATTGAAAACCAGTTTTATAATTTAAATGGATTGGACACTGGAATGGTTTTCCGGTTGAACGGGTTGTTCCTGGTCAGTTCTAACAAATCTTATGGTAAAATGATAAATATATATCTAGTCTAGGTTCTGTTACACATTTACATATTTCTTTACATCACCTAATGTCATTTACAGGATGAAAGAAGCAAACAATGGAGAGTGCAGGCAGTTGCAGTATCTCCTGACAGTTTTGATAGCCGAAAGGCTCTTCCCTTGCAGTGGCGAGGATTAAGGGATGAAGAACTGTCAAAGGAGGCTGGAATTCCTGGCTGTGTTTTTGTGCACATGAGTGGATTTATTGGTGGAAACCAAAACTTTGATGGTGCCTTGGCCATGGCAAGGGCTGCTTTGAAGATGTAGACAGGATCATGTGAACCAAGGAGGGCTATCATCATTAATTTTCCATACTCAACAAGATTAGGACTTGGCACAGTGGCTTAAAGATTGTTCGATATCAACTTCAAGAACTTATTTACTGATATGTGGGTATACCTTATCCATATTTTCTTTCAATAGTTTAACCATGTATAATGAATATATGATGTTTAATTTATTGATAATTGTTGTTTGTTGATTTTATCGTTATTATCATCTATTATAGGATATGAATATTCTTGTGGCTATTTTGTTCTCTTGAGACAGCATAAGAAACATCAGAAATCGATAAACCAATTTTAAGAATCCATATTTCTTCTATCATATTTTCTGTCACTGTATACTTTGATATAGTAATATGTGTGGTCTATGAATGTGTCTCTAATTCCTATTGAAAAAAGGAACACTATTTGCAGCATATGATCTCTAGTAGCACCATTGCAAAACTGTGGCAAAGCCTCAATTGTGATTGGATCTTCTGGAAACTATTCTTGTGCATAGTTCTCCACCATTATAGTAAGTGAGGAGACTGTGAACCCCTGTGGCATGTTTGGAATTCATTATAGTCTCTACAAATACCATTTACTTGTAAATTCTATTTTTAATTTCTTTTACTGTCATTTAAGTTCAGAGAGTACAGGAAATAAGACTAAAAGGAATGATATTTAAATAGAGATTAAAAAGGTAAAATTTGTTGTACCATAGGAGCTAAATGAATAATTTTACCTGCAGGTTATGTTTTAAAACAATTGAACAATTCCTTAGTCTTAGATTGGATTTTTTAGTTCATGGAAGTAAAAAGTTTTCAATATCAATTTCTTAGCATCTAATATTACACTAGGTTATAAAATGCAGGCGAGCAAGTAAAAATTGCTATTGAGGATTGCTCCATTTATTTGTAAATACAAGATATTATACTTAATGTACACGATTAGGGGATTTAGATTGAAAGTATGGATTCTTCTGTAGAAGAATAGTTTCTATATTTACTCTTAAATGGAGAATAATTGTACTAAATTTTAAATTTAAACTATTTAAATGACCGATTTGGGCGTTAAATTTGTAAACAAATGAACAATTTAGTTTTGAAAAATAGAAAAAAATACGATTTAGTCCTGAATAATTAGTTTTTAAACTTTTACTACTTTATATTAAAATTAGTTTAACAAATACATTTTAGTAGCAAATTAGTTCTTCAACGTTAATTGAATGACAGAGTATTGCACAAAACAATACAACAATTGCGCATTTTAAACATTCAAACATTAAATCGAAATTGTAAGAAAAGTTTTTTTTTTTTATTGATTTATATATTCCAACAAATTAATTGGTCTTTTTCAATTCTTCAATTCTACCTCCGAGGAAAAAAAAAAGAGAGAATTCATAACATTCATCATTTGCTTACTAAAATAATAAAGAATATTTATCAGCTGAATTAAAAATATAGTTTCCTCAGTGGTAGGTTTCCCAAGTGAAATCTTTTCAAAGCAAGCATGTCTCAGACATATCAATTGTAACAATAGTTTATGTAAAGTCTTCATCAACAAAGTCTGCCACTACCAATTCCTCAATGGCAATTGCTTCCTACACCCAATATTGAATGTGTGAATTGATAAAACCGATCTTTTAACTCATTTTTTTAACCCTAGAATTTTATCCCCTCTTTCTTCACTTGTTTATGTAAAGTGTAGTTGTGTAATACGTAAACCGAAAAATGCTATCCCTAATTTTTGTAGAAGAAAAAACTATCCAGAATATGTTTTCGAAAATGAAAGTGTCAAATTAGATTCTGGATAACATATTTCGTAATGGACAATTTTTCACTTCCACATGAAAACACAAATAGGACATTAGATCTTGATTGAACGTCTCACATAAAGTCAATTAAAAATATATAAATAAATATAAATTTTACTTTACAAGATGGTTTAATAAAATTGAGTTAGATTTAAAGTTTATATCTTAATATACTATCAACCATAAATTATGACATTAGAAAGAAGATCAATATAAGATATATAAGTAAGTGCAAACTTTATCTTACAAGTCAGTTTTGTCAACTAATAAATTGAAAATGTGTTGTCAACTTTTGTAGTATCCAATGAATTGTAGAAACAAAAAAAAAAATTATATGAAAAGAGAACTTCCAAGAAGGAATCATGATGCAATTTTTTTTTGTTTAAAATGGATGTATGGACTTTTGGATAAAATTTTTACCTAAATAATTTTATGAGATAAATAAATAAAATAAACTTTTGTACAAGTTAAAATTAATTTTTATGTAAATTAAGAAATTTTGAGTTATATGAGAAAACTTAATGATAACAAATCCAAAATCAAACGCTGTAAACATAAAAGTTAATGATATCAACGAGAAAATTTGGAAGGATAATAATAAATAGTTGAAATAATTTTTTAAACAATAATTTATAAATTTCAAATAAAGATCTTAAGAGAAAAAGTTTACAAAACCGAAACAAAGTCTTGAAGAAATGTAAATAACAGGAATACCGTTCTTTAAGCACATTTCTAAATTTGTAATCTTATAAATATGTTTTTTTTGTTAAATTAAAATTAACCACAATGTAATTAACAAGTGATTTGTGAAAGTGAAGTACATACCAATTTCCAATTCAACTGTGACGTAAGTGAGTGATAATGTAAAAGATTCTAGAAATAGAATAAAGCTACTGTTAACCTTGTGCCTTATGCAATTTTACAAGGATATTGACATAAATGCTTCATTCTTTTATGTTTTTTTTTTTGTCTAGTGTTGTGGTTTTTCTTAATGTAATAGTGGATGTGTATTTGTGAATAGGATGCAAGAAAGAAGATTATTACTATTATTTGCCGGAATTCAAAGTAATAGATAAGTCACTTCAAGCATAAAAGTTATTTAATGGTATAACAATTTATCTATGAAAAGTGAGTTTGCCTTTAAAAGTATGTTAAATTGTTGCTATTGAATGTTGTTACTTGTTGCTTTCCATGTTAGTAGAAGATGATAGAATAATTAAACAAGACAATCTAACTTTGTACCAGAGCTGTCAAAATGGGTAGGAATTTACGAGCCAACCCGGCTTACCACGAGTTCGAGTTGGGTTGAAATTTTTTTACAAATTTCAATACGGGTTGATTTTTGACCGAACTCATCTAGAACTCGGCTCAGCTGGGTTGAACCCGTGGTGAGCCAGGTTGGCTTACTAACTCGCAGATAAAAGAGTTACACAAGTGTTTTTTATTAAGTTGGACTTTATATTTGGGTCATGTTAGGTTTATTGTTTTAGCCAACACAAATAATTTGTATTTTTTTTTATTTTGGTTTGTAGTTGGATTGTATTAAAGTTTATTTAGATTTTAATTAGAATTATAATTTAGTTTAGACTGAAAAAAAAAATAAAAAAATTGTATTTTGTTTAATTAAGTCAATCCGTGAGCCAACCAGTTTAACCCGCCAACCCGTGGTGGGCCGAGCCGGGTTCAAATTTTTTTGGCTCACTAAAAAGTGAACCAGGTTGGGTTGGCTCACTAAATAATCAACTCGTGATGGGTCGAACCGGGTCGGCTGGGTTATCCGTTTTGACAGCTCTACTTTGTACTCATCATATGAGCAATTTTTTTAAGGTCAAATGATATAACTTTGTAATTATTAGATAATTAATCATATTATTAAGCTCAAATGTCTCCAAACTTGTACTGATCAGACGACATGCATCAGATTGTCTATTTTGTGTAAAGATCACCCAATGATTTTGCTGATAACATTAAAGTGAATTTATATATCTTATCTCTTTGACATGTGTGTTTATGCAATTGAAAGTCTCTATCAAAGTTTGTTTTTCTCTTCAACCAGACACTTAAAAGATATTGTCTAATACGTTCATTAGACGATCAAAGGATATCGTCTAACACACTTTCAAACAAAAAACTAATTTGTTCTAATTGTCTTTATTATTCAAGTTTTGTTTAAATTCGGTTTGAATAAGTCAAAATAAGCCATAAATGAGCACAATATTTTTGGATAATAAAAGGATTCCGTAATGAAAATGTATATATTGTTGGGTAAACTTAAATGTTAGTAGTTGCATTTAATGGTGTTGGTAGAAATGTCTTTGAAAAATGTAAATGTTAGGAGTACATCTAGTAATGATTGTGACATGTACTAGGGTTCATTAATTATGGTTTAGGTAATGGTTGTATTGAATGCATGTAGTTGAAGGACCATGTCCAAAAATCTATAAATTGACAATGTACTCCTCATTGTAAAATACAACAAGATATAATATACAAGAGTGTTTATCCGAAGACCTGTTTGTCAATAAATTGGCATGAGAGCTTCAGAACTCTAGTGTCTAAGCGCTTTAGAGAGTGTTTGAGAGTTTGAGAGTTTGATCAAGATGGCCAACTTAGATAACAACATGCCCTTGCCAAAGTTATCAAAAGGTGTCAGCTATGACAATTAGAGTTTGCAAACGAAGGCCTTACTTGGTTCCCAGGAAGTATGGGATGTGGTCCAAAATGGGCATTAAGAACCATATGATATTAAAGAATAGACGATTGCCCGCCTACTACGTTGAGAGTAATGTGGGTAAAGGACAAAACGACTTTGTACGTGCTGTATCAAGTTGTTGATGAGTCCGAGTTTGAGAAGATAAAAAAATGATAAATCTTCAAAAGAAGCATGGAATATTCTAGAGAAGGAATACAAAGGGGATAATTGTGTGAAGCAAGTCAGACTTCAAACTCTGAAAGGTGAGCTTGAAAACATGAGAATGAAAGATGGGGTTGCCGAGTACGTCTTTCGTGTTGAGACCATGGTGAAACAACTCGAAAGGAATGGAGAGACACTATCCACTTGTTGAGTGGTGGAGAAAATCTTAAGGTCGTTAATTAACGACTTTGAGAATATTGTTTGTGCAATCAAGAAGTCCAAGGACTTGTTAGTGCTCTTAGTGGAAGAGTTTAACGGGTCACTTGAGGTGCATGAGCAATGGATAAGAAAGAAGAAGGTGGAGTCTTTCAATCAAGCACTTCAAACAAAGGCAACCATTAAGGAGAAGAAGGTTCCTTATACTTAGAGCACTCAAGGCCTTGGTGGTAGAGGTAGATGAGGATATGAAAGAGGTAAATAACAAGCCAATCAACAAAACTGGCATGGCCGAGGACAAAGTAGAGTTCATGGTGGTAGAGGTCGAGGAGGACAATCAAGCAACTTAAGAGTTGAGTGCTTGACATGTGGGAAGTACGATCATTTTGCTAAGAATTGCAACTCATGAATCAAATGTTATAATTGTGGGAAGGTCAGACATTTCACGAAGGACTGCTAATTTGAGAGCAAGAAGGAAACAAACTTCCTGTCTAAAGATGTTGAGGAAGAGGGATTATTTATGATGTCAAGGAGTTAGGGTGCCTAGCTAATTCGGTTTGATACCTTGATACATGAGCAAGTAATCACATGTGTGGAGACAAGAACCTTTTTAAGGAGCTCACTATAGTTGAGGCCGAACACGTGTCATTTGGAGATGCATCCAAGGTAGCGGGAAAAAGTCGAGGTACAATTTGGTACCTGCAAAAGAATAGCAGAATTGGAGAAATCAAAGACGTATACTATGTACCCGATCTCAAGAGCAATGTATTGAGTATGAGCCAACTGATGGAGGAAGGTTACTCGATTCTGATGAAAGATCGAGTACTATACTTGAAAGAAAAGTCAGATCATTTGATTATCGAGTAGAAATGAAGAAGGACAATATGTACATGCTAGACTTGAAGATAGTCTAAAAGAGGTGTTTGAAACTTGACGTGAATGATGAAACAATGATATGGCATTTGCGGTTTGGCCATTTGCATTTTTGCGGGCTGACCGAGTTGGTTAAGAAAGAGATGGTGTGTGGACTCCCATCTATGTAGTTTGAAAAGAAATTTTGTGAAGAGTGTGTGCTTGAGAAGCATGTGAGGACCTCATTTTCGAGGACTATTGAGTATCGCGCAAAGGAACAACTCATATGGATTCACACAGATCTTTGTGGATCGATTACCCTTGAGTCTTTTAGTGGGAAAATGTATTTTATTTCCTTCATAACTGATTTTTTCAGGAAAAACCTCGGTGTATTTTTTGACAATGAAATCTAAGGTGTTCGAAGTGTTTAAAAGGTTCAAAGCAATGGTTGAGAAAGAGATAAACATGCTTATCAAATTTGTTAGGTATGATCGATGAGGCAAGTTCATTTCATCCGAGCTCATGAAGTATTGCAAAGAGCAAGGGATAAGGAGTTTTTTTTACAACATTATACTCGTCCCAACAAAATGAAGTTGGCGATAGGAAGAACATGATTCAAACAATGTTGAGAAGCAAGAACATGCCTAAAGAGTTATGGGTAGAAGCAATGTAGTGCACCATCTATGTGAAAAATAGGTGTCCACATGTTAACTTGAATGAGAAAACACCATAAGAAGTCTGGAGTGGAAGAAAGCCAGGTGTGTTTCACCTTAAAGTGTTCGACAACATTGCTTATGGTCATGTTCCAACTCAACATAGGACCAAACTTGAATAGAAGAGCAAGAAGTACGTGTTTATTGGGTATGATGAAAAAAACCAAGGCATACATGTTGTTTAACCCAATAATAAAGAAGGCCATTATGATTCGAGATTTTCAAATTGATTAACAGAGTGACTGGAATTGGAAAAAATTGGAGGAGGAGTCTACTAGAAATAAAAGCTCAAATATTGATACACTACTTGTTGTGAGAGATCATGAGACTTTTGATGAAGTAGATGAACCACTATGTTGCAACCTAAATCGCGACGAGACGATGAACTAAAAAGAAATTGTTTGAGAAAAGAGATTTGAAATCGCTACCATAGTTTATTTTGGAAAACTATGGAAAACCATAAAGATTAAACAAAGTCCACGAAAACCAAATTTTGGGTCCGAGGGTCGATTACGCGTAGGGAATATATTAACACCCTACAACTCCTACTGGAAGGTGGTACATTTAATTAAATTTGCAAAAGAGATGTGTTTATTTTTTAATATTTATTTTTCACAAAATAAATCGAACAAATATATATTCTTTGAGTGAAAAGGACCCGACAAGGGTTAACCTTGGTCTTACGTGTTCTCATTAAAAATGAGAAAGTATGACTATGTAAGTCTTTAAAAAAGTATTTGAAAATGATTTGGAAAACCTTTTAATATTTGGTAAGTGAACCTGACAAGGACTTGTCTTGTTCCTACGTATCTCCATTCACAGTGCAGAATCAAGGATCACATAGTTTTTTGAAAATATTTTGAGAAATTGAGCCAGCGAGAGCTGGGCTTGAATGAAAGGGAATGCTAGTGAGAATTGGACTTAAGTTAACTAGTGTTTAATATTCTTAATTTTGAAAATTTTATATTTTTAGAATTCTTTTAAGAGAAGAAAACGTATCGCGTACTAGGAGGACGCGAACAATCACATAAGTACTTGAACTTTTATTATGGATGTCAGACGACTCAGACGACCATACAAACTTCCAAAAAATATCTTTAAAAAAATTTGAATAAAAGAGTTGGATACCAGACGATGCAGACAACCGTACAAGTATCCAAAACATTTATTAGGGATGTCAAATGATATGGACGACTATACAAACACCCAAAAAAATTATCTTTTTTTTTTTGAAAGATATTGGATAAAAATATTGGATACTTGATGATATAGACAACCATACAAGCATCCCACATTTTAAATGTGTAAGTATGAAATAAAATGAGATAAAAAGAAAATAAATGTTGTACTTAGAATAATTTGAAACCACATATCACAATAAAAAATTCTCAACCACAAACCCACCATTCATAAATCACACTTATCAAAAAGACCCTAGTGACCCCACTCATGCAATTAGAAAAGAATCACCTGTTTCTCGCAAGCACTAAACATGACCCCTTACAAATACTTTAACACCATTAATGTGATAAAAATGTGGACAAGTAATAATTATAACATTAAAACACTAGGAACCACATATTTCAAATGTGTGCAAACTTAAATACATGAAACAATTACTTTTTTTAAAAAATTGTGGGTTCTATTAAGAGAAAATTTTGAAATTTTTTTCACAAGCTTCTACGTAGCATATGTTTTCAATTTTTTTAATTTTCAAAAGTTTTTCCGTGTGGCAGAGGAGAGAAACGTTTTCAGTCCATTTTCATTTCGCGTTTCTGTTCTCCCTCATTCTCCATCCATCGATGTATAGAACCAAGAATGGCATTAAAGCTGAAACCACTACCTCTTCCTTCCTATCATCATTCCTCTCCCCATAAGAACCCTAATTTCTCACTTTTCAATCATCGTCTTCCTAGTTTTCTCTTTGCACATTCTCTTCCTCTCAATCTCTTTCTCATCCACACTTTCAAAATTCATGTTTCATGGCAATGCCTTCGTAATCTCTCATGCATTTCGAAGTGATGAAATCGCTAACGAAGGTGAAGAAGAAAAGGAAGAACCAATATTGATGCAGGGTGAGAAAAAGGAACTGCTACTATTCTGTCAAGCCCATCTAACGATTATCTCTTTCACAACCTCTGTCCTCACCATGGTTTTGTCTTCTTTTCCACAGGGTCGCGCCTTCACCCCTTAATTTCCTTGGTTGTCTCTCGCAAGGTAACAATGTCATACTTGGAGGATTGGTGTTCGCGACTTCGATCTCTTTCTGGAGGTTGGCCCTCTTTTCTCTCTTTGACAGCCTCCACGAAAAAATTTGCTGTGGTAACTATTCAATGTTTCACTTTGGAATAGAAATTAGAATGCTTTCCACTGATGTTTTGTTCCCTTCGCTGGTGCAAAGGCTTTTTCTCTGTATATTAGTGTTGTTGTTTTGCACTTATCATTGGAATTGGAAAATTTGGTAGAGGGTACTATCAGTGTGTGAGTGGATTAAAGTTTTCACTAAGGTTTAGGGGATTTATAGGGTTTATGTTTTTCAAGGTATCCAGTGACAATAACATTAACTTGCTTTATTTGTTTTGAATTTGATTCAGTTGGAATTAGGGTGTTTCTTTGAGGGCAGTAGATTGAGGGTCCAACATGCATGTTCCGTTTTATAACGTATAAAGCTATCAGTTTCAAAAATAAAAGATGGCACCTGACCTATATCTTTTCCTAATATTAGTCAATATTATGTTACATATATGAGAGGTTTTCATGTCTGCGAAAGTTTTGATTAAGATTATTCTTGTCTAACGGTTTTGAATATTATCTTAGAAGCATATCTAGTGAAAAAAAGAAAAGACTGAACATAGGATAATAAATGTTATTTGGTAAGCATGTTAAGAGGTAGATGTCAATGTAATTGATGTGGGAAACTTCAAAAAATCTTACCATAATAAGTTGCTTATTGAGTCAAATTAATCTTAAATATTACCGTTTTGTTCATTAGTTTCAATTATTGTGGCAGAAGTTTCAAGGCTTAAGAGGATAAAGAAAAACAACAGATTGAGCACATGATGGATAATGTAGAAGATGTTGTCACAAATGCCGCAGGGAGAATGATATCTATAGCATCAAGTAACATTTGTTCATTCATTGCCACTGTATCGATCTCTTTCATGTACGACTCTTGATTAAATTTTGGTATCTTTTGATTTGTTTGTAGGAGCTTTGGATTATGATTCCGAAATTCTTGAAATATGGTAAAGCAAGTGAGGTTTATGATGAATCTAGGGATAAAGTGAAAGCATTGGATTGAGGAAATATGGTTGTGGATGTCTTTGATGAGGTAAATGATTCTAAAGATAACATAGGCGTGGGAAATGAATATGGAGTCCACAAAGTAGCCGAAACTTTTGACCAACCTAAACGTGCAATGGAGGAATCATATGAGTTAACAAAGAATACAATGAATCAAGAGGCAAAGGCTAAGTACAAGGCTGGAATGGAGAAGGCTTCAGATGCCAAAGGATATGTCAAAGCTAAGATGAGGAACACCCCAAACCAATGAACCTATGGGCATTGCATATATTCAAAATTTGAGCAGTTCTAAGAATAACGAGGATAAATAGACTGAATGTTAGGAAATATTTGATACCCCAACAAGGTGCATGACAAAATATTTCATGATATTGATTTTAGTTTTTCAATTTATAGGCGTTTCTTATGAAATCAACATGAATATTGCGCTTAATACAAAGCCTTTTATTTCTTATGTTTTTAACCCTTATTGTCAATGTTTGAATTTGTCATTGAATTTTTATTCTTCATGGTTCTATTATAAGTGTTATTATCTTCAATGGTAGCTTGTTGTTAATTACAATTTTTAATGGTAGCTTGTTGTTATTTTTTTCGTGAATTTTTCCGTTTTTTAATTATTCAGTTTAGTTTGTAAAAATTTCAGTTCGATAAATGAAAATCTATATAATCCCACATACTTGGAATATGTAGATTGATATATTATATGCATTTCCTTAGACCCTTATGTCATTGTATGAAACATAGTTCTGGAGATGAAAAGCTTAATGAGGTGGTAAAAATGTTACTTTTATGTTGTCTATATTTAATAGGATTGTTTGTAATTCTTAAGTACGACATGCCAAGAATCACTGTGTTATAAAACCTTCTGGCTTATCTATATGGAAAAACTAGTTTATTTTTTAGTTGCATGATGTCTTTCTAGTCTGGTAGACATAAATTATAGTATGTTACCGAGACCGAGAAATTTAAATTGTGTTAATGGATTAACCACTCATTTATTGTAATTATGAAAAAACTAATATTGCATTTGTCACATAATTACTCTATGTTTGGTACCTAAAAAATTGAAAAAAATAGTAAATATATATTTTTAAATTTATTTTTCCCAATTCCAAGAGTCCATGCCTGTACATATTGTAAATACCATTCAATTATGAGCTTGAAAAATTCTTCATAACTAATATGGGTAGTTAACCACTTATTTATTATAATTATGAAAAAAAGTATCATTGTGTTTGCCACATAATTACTCTATGTTTGTACCTAATACTTTGAAAAAAATAGTAAACACATATTTTTTAAAATCCATTTTTCTCAATTGCAAGAGACCAATCCTACCCATTTTGTAAATATCATTCAACTATGAACTTGTAAAAATTCTTCATAATGTATACAAGGTAGTTAATCATTCACTTATTATAATTATGAAAAAGTAACATTGCATTTGCCACATAATTACTATATGTTTGGTACCTAATACTTTGGAGAAAATAGTAAATATATATTTATTTAATTAATTTTTTCCATTTGCAAGAGTCCAAGCCTACACATTTTGTAAATACCATTCAGTTGTGAGCTTGTAAAATTTCTATACAAGACAATTAACCATTCATTTATTATAATTATGAAAAATGTAACACTGCATTTTCCAGATAATTACTTTATAATTGGTACCTAATAAGTTGAAAGAAATAGTAAACATGCATTTTCTAAATCCATTTTTCCCAATTGCAAAAGTCGAAACCTATAAATATTGTAAATATTATTCAATTGTGATCTTGAAAAATTCTTCATAATGTATACAAGGTAGTTAATGTCCTACCCGTACCCCGACCTCAATTACCAAGGCCAGGCACTAAGTACTGGTTTCCACAAGAGATCAAGAATCCAACAGTACCCGTACCTGACCTCATCTACCAAGGACAGGTACTAGGTACTGGTTTCCACACGAGATCAAGAATCCCAGAGTACCCATACCCAGCCTCATTTACCAAGGCCAATTATTGGGTATTGGTTTCGACAAGAGATTAAGAATCCCACAATACCAGTACTCGACCTCAACTACCAAGGCCAAGTACTAGATACTAGTTTCCACAAGAGATAAAAAATCCCATAATACCCGTATAGGCCTCATCCACCAAGACAAGTACTGGGTACTAGTTTTCACAAGAGATCAAGAATACCATGGTACCCGTACTCGACCCCATCCACCAAGGCAAGGTACTAGGTACTAGTTTCCACAAGAGATCAAGAACCCTATAAATACCCGTACCCAGGACCATCTATCAAGGCCAGGTATTGGGTACTGGATTCCGCAAGGGATCAAGAATCCCATAGTACTCGTACATGGCCTCATTCACCATGGCCTATTATTAGGTACTAGCTTCAGCAGGAGAATAAGGATTCCACAATATAGATACCCAACCTCATCCCACCATGATTGAGTATCGAGTATGAATCTTAGAGAATCAAAGAATAGCAAGGGCTGTGTGGATATTTCTCCAATCTCATTGGATCCAAAAAACGGTTGAAAAAGGTATTTTGGGCCAAAAAGCCCATCCCATTAAGACCCATAGGAAAAATAATATATATAGCACGTTACTCAATGCATTCATTACACAATTAATATATCCTGAAATCCTTTGATATTCTTTAACAACACTAGTGCTAACTTAAACATCAAAGTGTCTTTTACAAGCACACGTGCACCCTAGACGAGGACCACTAGAAGTGAAGAATTTCTAGACTGAAGATCAAGGGTCAGAGTACAATTTGGTCCTGTAAGAACAATTAATCACTCATTTATTATAATTATCAACAAAAGTAACATTGCGTTTGCCACATAATTACTCTATGTTTAATACCTTATACTTTGAAAAAAATAGTAAATATATATTTTTTAAATTCATTTTTCCCAATTGGAAGAGTTCAAACCTACACATTTGGTAAATACCATTCAATTATGTGTTTTAAAAATTCTTCATAATGTATACAGCGTAATTAACCATTCATTTATTATGATTATGAAAAAAAGTAATATTGCATTTGCCACATAATTACTCTATGTTTGGTACCTAATACTTTGAGAAAAACAATAAATATATATTTTTTAAATTCCTTTTTCCCAATTGCAAGAGTTCAAATCTGCACATTTTGTAAATACCATTCAATTGTGAGCTTGAAAAATTCTCATAACGTATATAACGTAATTAACCACTCATTTATTATAATTATGAAAAAAGTAACATTGTGTTTGCCACATAACTACTCTATGTTTGATACCTAATACTCTGAAAAAAAATAGTAAATATATATTTTTAAAATTCAGTTTTCCTAATTGCAAGAGTTCAAACCTACACATTTTGTAAATAGTATTCAATTTTTAGCTTGAAAAAATCTTCATGACGTATACAACACAAATAACCACTCATTAATTATAATTATGAAAAAAAGTAATATTGCGTTTGCCACATAATTACTTTATGTTTGATACCTAATACTTTGAAAAAAAATAGTAAATATATATTTTTTAAATTCATTTGCCAATTGCAAGAGTTCAAACCAACACATTTTGTAAATACCATTCAATTGTGAGCTTGAAAAATTCTTCATAATGTATACAACATAATTAACCACTCATCTATTATAATTATGAAAAAAGTTATATTATGTTTGCCACATAATCACTCTATGTTTGGTACCTAATACATTAAAAAAATAGTAAATATATTTTTTAAATTCCTTTTTCCAAATTGCAAGAGTTCAAGCTTACACATTTTGTAAATACCATTCAATTGTGAGGTTGAAAAATTCTTCATAATGTATACAACATAATTAACCATTCATTTATTATATATATGAAAAAAAGTAACATTGCGTTGCTACTTAATTACTCTATGTTTGGTGCCTAATACTTTGAAAAAATAGTAAATATATATTTTTCAAAATTCATTTTTCCTAGTTCCAAGAGTTCAAACCTACACATTTTGTAAATATCATTCAATTGTGAGCTTGAAAAATTCTTCATAAATTATACAACGTAATTAACGACTCATTTATTATAATTATGAAAAAAGGTTATATTGCATTTGCCACATAATTATTCTATGTTTTGTACCTAATACTTTGAAAAAAATAGTAAATATATATTTTTGAAATTCCTTTGTCCCAATTGCATGAGTTCAAGTCTACACATTTTTGTAAATACCATTCAATTGTGAACTTGGAAAATTCTTCATAACTTATACAATGTAATTAACCACTCATTTATTATAAGTATGAAAAAGGTAACATTGCGTTTGTCATATAATTATTCTATGTCTGGTACCTAATACTTTTAGAAAATAGTAAATCTTTTTTTTTTGTACTATACTATACGGATAGGACCGACAACCATGAATACCCGTCCCTAGCCGCCAACTATAGTCCTGTTTGGAATACACCACCAATCAACTATATACAAAACTAATCCATACATAGCGACCAAAGTTAAATATCAGTATGGACCACCTACTCTGGACTTACAAAGTGACATCTACCTTTACAGAGCCAATCCATAAGCCTAACACGTGGGCTTTGATAAGGCCCATGTAAGCCCAAAAGAGACCCAATGAGTCCATTTAAGGCCCAACCCATGGACCAGGTAATCTATGGTTAATATTCTATAAATATAGGTGGAACCTAACGATTAAAGGTATGCAATTTATTAATACTGAAAATTAAGATTTGACTTTGAGAACTCTCGCTAACTTGATCGTTGGAGTCCTTTTTGATGCCTCATCCGGTAGCTGGATATTAAGACATGCCCCGCAAGATCGTAGAGTACTTGTCTTGGAGATTCAATGATTGGGTAAGACAATATTTGTGTCTCATGATAATCTATTATTGTTTCTGCAGGAACATTTTTAGATTCATTTTTTCCGATTTGCCTAAAATATATATTTTGCTTATGAAGAAGTCACATTCATTTTCTATTGTAATTTCTCTTGCCTAAAATGGCCTTTGGAGAAACTCGTCCAAGCATCCAAGTCTTTCCAAAGATTGCATACTAGTATGTGGTGCAACATTAGATGTATAATAACTATTGAAAAAAAATCCAAAGTATGCTTATTCTTACATTTGGAAGAGGAAGAGATTCCAACAGTCGGGACAAGTTGCAAAAAACAAAATAAAATTCCAATTTATTCACCATGGGCTAATTAGGAACTTGTCAAATAGTTATACAGACTAGTTAAAGTAAAAAGAAAAATTAAAACTATTTATATGCTAAGAATATGCTTGAGTAGATTAACTACACATGTGAATTACATCATCCGTACCTAATTTTGCAAGATGAAAATGGAGACATGAACATGTAGCTCATGCAATCACAAACAACACTAGCAATTCCTTTTTCTAATTCTACGTCAATATTTGTTTTTCCTTTTCTTCTTCTTCTTCACCTTCATTAGCGATTTCCTCACTTCAAAATGTGTAATTAATTATGAAGGGCATTGTGATTAAACATGGATGCTGAAGTTATAGTCGAGAGAGAGATCGAGAGGAAAAAACTGTGCATAGAGAAAAAAGAGGAAGTCAATGATTTAAAAGTATGAAATTAAGGTTTTGGCGGGGAGAGGAGTGAAAATAGGAAGGAAGTGGTTTGAGTTTGAATGCCATTTTTTGTACAGTTACTCCACCTAACTATTCAAATTATTTTGTTTTTTACATTTGTAAAAAATTTCAAGTGTAAAAAATTACAACTGAAAAAAATGTAAGAAATAAAATAACATGAGTATTTAGAGAGTAATTTGATGTATAAATGATTAAAAATTATTTTAACATGAATACTTAAGTTGTAATTAAGCTTAATTGTTAATTTGGTGTCAAATTGGAGAGGAAAAAATTGAATTAGTTTAAAAAAGAGGGACTAAATTGAATCAAAATTCTAAATAAAAGGACTAAATTGGTTAAGGTAATTGTTCGACACTTCAAAAAAAGTTAACGTAATTGTGTTAAAATGACTATATTCATAGTGCAGAGACTAAAAACATACTTAACCTTAAATTTTATAATGATTTATAATTCATTTGGAATGTTTATAATTTATTTATTTTACTTTTCTTGTACTGTCTATGTTTTTGTGCGTGTGTTTAACAAGAAAGATGTGATGGTTGATATATTTCAGTATTAGGACAATGTTAATAAAAAAGCAAAAGCCACTCTATATCAGAGCCAGGTTTCGATCCTGGGACCTGTGGGTTATGGGCCCACCACGCTTCCGCTACGCCACTCTGATTGATAAAATATGATTCACAATAAGTACAAATGATTTTAAATTTCAGAAAAACTGGCCAAAATAAAGAATTAGGATTTGAGTTTTGCCAAAATCAATTGACAATAATTTTGAACTCTTAAATTTGGTCTATTTTTCTTATAAGTGCACACCCTAAATTTTAATTGCGTTAACTATGTTTTTGGTCCCTAAACTATAACACGATTTTGGTTTTAGTCCCTATTTCAAAGTTTGATCTTGTTAAGTTACTGTTCTTATAAAGCACATGAATTTGGTCTTCAATATTGGACGACGTTAACGGTTTTCGTGACATTGCAAACGGTGTGCAAGTTCACCATTCATTTTTGACACTTCTCTTTAAAATTACACGTGTAAGTTTATTTATTTTTTACCATTCACCAATTTTCTCAGTTTCTCCAATTCCAAAAAAATCAGAATGTGTGCGAACATATTTAGAGATGTCAACTACGCATATTAACCTACACAAATGCCTACTCAATGGATGGGTCACCTACCTTATCAATGTTTTGTTTAAATTTTGACCCGTTCACCTTGAAATAATAACTCCTTCCTTTACTTTTACTTTTATCAAAGAGAAAATAAAACAATAGTTTTAAAAAGTTTTAAATTATTGAATACATTCTTTTGGAGAGCATAAACTAATACTCATGCTATGAATTATTCTAAAAGAGAAATTCGTAATTATTAAAATTGAAAATAATAAGTGTGTTTTAACTTTTTTTAATCTCTTCGTGCTCTCTTTTCATTAGTTTTTTTAATAAGCTTGTTAAGAGTAATTTTTTGGACAAATAGCATGTTCATTATTTTTATATATTAAACAAATATATAATTTCAATACAAAATTTTACTTTGATTAATTTTGAAGAATTGAATATGTGTTTGATATTTAGTAATTGTTGTCATATTTATTTGTTAAAAAAGTTATTGTTAATATATAATTAATTTTGAAAAAAAATTACCTTTCACTACAAAAAAATATAAATTTACTGGAGGTTTATTGTTTGCGGTTATACTAACCCCTACTAAGAAATATATATAATAGAGGTTTTAGGAACCCAGAGTAACTAGTAGCGGTTCTTTTAAAAACCTGTAGTAAATTTTAGATTTCTAATTTATTACTTTTTTTTTCTCAAAAATCCTAGAAGCAGCTTTGACTCGTGCAGCGTTCACTCCCGTTCCATCATCTCCCTCTGTGTCTCTCAACGTTCTTCTTTTTTTATTTCATATATGATTTCATCTCTTTGATTTCATCTCTCTGATTTTGCCAGTTAGTGCCTAGGAGGAAGACGAAGCTCGTGCATCTCACTGTTCGGTCAAGGTAAGATTTCAATTTCATTATCGATATTCTGATTTTATTTCCATGCTTTCAATTTTGTCTCTCTGATTTCAGCGTGCCTCTAGTTCTTCCTACGTGCTTGAAGATCAAGGTAATAAACATTGTTCTCTCTACTCTCAATTTTGTCTCTCAATTTCATTACCATTCTTTCAATTTTAACTCCATGCTTTCCTTTTCGTCTCAATTCAATTTTGTCTCCCTGATTTCATTTCCCTGCATCATTGTCCTCTTTCGATTTCGCCTCTTTTACTCATGCTCTAGTGCACTACTTATTTTGCTTTTACGGAATAAATTAGGTTTTCAGTTTTTTATCTTTTAGTTCTTGTCCTCTACTTTCAATGTGTCAAAATCCTTCCTTATTGCCTTCTAGCCAGTTTTGTTTCTGCTGTTTTCCCCTACTTAGTTTTTGTGCTCTTTTATAGTTCGTCAATGGAGAAAAGTAAACATTGAAAAAACTTTTTCTAACCTTTTCATATACCATTTTGTTCCATGGATTTGTAAAACCATAAATTTATGTTGAGATTATACTTACTGAGACTTTTTTGATAAATTATGTTGAGATTTTGTGAGGTTGCCTTTCACTTTATAATTATTTGATATTCTTGGATACTTGTATTAATAAGAAGCCAAAAAGCTATATATAGAGGTTATGAGTTGAGATTAAAGAAGTGTTTTGTTGTTGCGATTGAAATGTTAGATTAGTGATTGGGGTAGGTATGAGCATTTGTTTTATTGCCAAGTCATATAATCTAACCCTAGTTATTATATAAGTCACTTTCTTCCTAGTTATTCCCACCTCACATGATTACTAGATCTTAATACAGGTATGCACAAATCTATGTGTTGTGTTGGGGCTTAATTGTGTTGGTGGTGCTTAATTGTTTTCATCGGTATCATCTATGGTTCAAATTAATCAACTTTCAAACTTGATATGAAATATTATGGTTCATCGACTGCATTTTTGCTTGTGAATTTTCAGAATTTTGCAATCTTAGTGGTGTGCTGAGGCTACTCCTGAGGACCAACAATGTGTGGACCAACTCCAACTGAAAACTAGCAAATTCATTGAGTGATACGAAGGTACATATTAAAGTTGCCTAGTTAAAATCTTATTAAACAAAACTTTTTATATGCTATTATTAAATAGATTTATTACTTTGTAAGTTTAGCTAGCCTTGGAGAAATTCCTTTTGTTCATGAAGCATAAATTAGTGTATCAGGGAACATGTGTCTTGTATGATTAGATTTCAGCTTCAATTAATCAATAAAATTAATGAAGAAGGTAAAGAAACAACATCTAATGCCTAAATTATAGAAAGATTTCTCAAACTTGTTGCCTTATGGCCCTTGGTTGAATTTTGAACCAAATTTATTATGGACATTGGAAAAAATAGAAATCTCTTTATCATGTAAAGTCTTAAAATTAATAAAATGTCTAAGTTTTTTATGAGCAAAACTATTGATTAATATTATTTTTATTAATTATATAGAAACTCAGAATAAAAATTATATTCGTAACTTATAATAGTTAACTTGAAATTTGAATATGATTTAATTGTAATATTTATTCTAAAAGAAGAAAAATATTAATTTATTTTGGCTATTTATCAAGTATTGGATTGTGGAACATTGACATGTGTAGAAAAGATTTGATATAGGGTACCTTATGTAATCTAAGACCCTTTATAATATACAATTGATACACAGGGTATCTTATGTAATCTAAGACCCTTTATAATATACAATTGATACACGCACTAAATTATGGGAGTAAAAGTCCCAATATAACAATTAAGAAGTTGTGGACAACAATACTTGACTCTATCATGAATTGGATTACCAAAATCACATTGTTGTCTAAGTTTAACAACCTTTTTTTATCCCTTTTTTCTGTAACTAAAAATTAATTAAGGTAACAAGATCTTTCATATCTGTTTTCAACACTTGATTAATTTCTCTCATGGATCAATGCATTGGTTCAATACCAAATCAAATAGAAAAATAAAAATGTTGCAAATATATGCTCAAATAACCGTTACTTTAATTAGAATAAGTTAGTTTTTAGGATTTTTTTTCCTAATGTTGGATATAAATTGATTTCAAGTTTGATTTCGATTTTAATTTCATGTTCGATTGCGATTTGATCTCACTCCATCATCTACCCTAATTACTTTTTTCATGATTTTCAATTTCAATGAGCATGGTTTAAGTTTCTCTATGTGTTATGTGCATGAGAGTTTCATTATTATTGAGATAAAATATGTTGTCTCTTTCTGTAACTAAGAGTTTGATGTTCATAGTTGTTGATGCAAGTGGAGCAATAGATAGTAGAAGGCGATTGAGGATGCTCGTAAGGTTGCTGATCAAGATGTAGCCACACAAAGATATGTTGCCCAAGTCCTTCAGGCTACCCTTTACTCTGTTTCATCTTGTATCTGTCTAATAATTATTTTGGCATGGACTATACTTGACTGCCTCTAGTTGGAAGAAAGTGCATCCTATTGGAACATTTTAGTCAAATATGTTGTATATAGTTGATCATGTTTGATTTAGTTTTTTTATTCTTTTGCGGTGGGATTGGTGGTGATTGTGATTGCATTATACTTGTTGTATTAAGCATTATTTGATTCAGCACCATTGCCTTGACTAAGGCATGTTCTAAATACACTGATACTTATAAATTTATATTATGTTCATCTATGTCAAGACCAATGCTTTCATATATTGCTATATTATATTTTGACTGACAAATGTTGAATTTTGGTACAACTCAAATAATTTAGTTATTGATTTATTATTTAAACAGTTACAGTTTTAATGAGTCAGAATGTAAACCCTAAGCAGAAACAGGTTTTGAAAACCTAAGACAATAGTGGGGGTTTCGAAAACCCCTGGGAATAAAACCCCTGGCACTAACGGGGGTTTTGAGAACCCCAAGTAAGTTGCATTTTTCCAGGGGTTGCTAAAAACCCCTGATAATTCGTTAGCTATGCTTGTTCTTCCAAGGAAATTGCAAACTCTGGGTAAACCCATTTGTGGGGGTTAAAATCCCTGCAAAAGCCAAATATAACCCCCACTAAAAATAATTCTTTTTGTAGTGTTTTACCTTTTATTTATAAGTTTAAAATTCTCTATAACTCCTTAAAAGTTAATTATATATTAATATTATTTTTTTACTAAACACACAAATATTAAGTTATTTTTATTGTATTAAAAATAAAACATAATTAATATCTATACTGCATTAGTTGTTTATCTATTTAAACATCATCATTCTTCCAAAAAATAAAAATGTAAGCCCACAAAATTTATTATATATTTTGAAGGATTTGCATTCCATAGAAAGAGTTGAAAGATTTATTGGAAGAAAAAATGGATAGGTCCAAGAGGATGAGCGTGATAAAGGAGGAGAAAAGAGGAGAATTGATGGAGAAGATGAAAATGGGGAAATGAATTATTTATTAACTCTATTGATGGAAAATAAAGGGAGGAAGAAGATTATGGCTAGTTGAAGGTGGGGGAGGCGAAGGAAGGAGATGGTGGAGGGAGGAAAGAAGATGAAGATGAAGGTTAGAAGGGAGACGAAGATGGTTGGAGAAGAGGGAAAAGAAAAAAAAATTAGAAAAAGATAAAATGATAAAAAAAAAAAAACTTACACGTGTTATTTTAAAGAGAACACATGTACAAAAATGAATGGTGGACGTGCAAACCGTTTGCCATTTCATAAAAACTGTTAACTCCGTCCAATATTGAGGACTAAATTCATGTGTTTTATAAGGATAGGGACTTAACAGGATCAAACTTTGAAATATAGACTAAAACAAAAATCGTGTTATAGTGTAGGGATCAAAAACATAGTTAACCCATTTTAATTTATGGTTACGAATCCTTAAACTTTACATTTTTTTTATAAATAAACATATTGTATTTTAATACTTTTATCTCTTCTACAAGATCACCACCTTAATTTCAAATTGATCGTAATTATTTCTAAAATATTATTTTCATTATATTTTAATAATTACAAAAGAAAAAAAATATTAATAAACTATTCATATTTAATGAATATTAATTAACTTAAATATGTTAGCAAAACAACAAACTAAAGAAAGATTATAATTTTTAAGAACTAACTAGAATTGTAAGAACCTTAACATAAAATCAAAAAGTAAAAGTAATTTTATAAATGATACTTAATTATTTTATTATTAAAATGTCAAACAAAAAAAATCATTTTATTTTATAAAAATAATTATCTTTCTAAAATACATTATATAATAATTTTCTACATTCTTTTTAGATTTATGATTATATTACCATCTCTTTGAACACCAAAGCATACCATAAGAATTTTTGCTAATAATAATAAAAATCTATCTTATCAGATTTGTAATTAGAATAAGTTAAACATTTACCTTGTGTTTGGATGAAAGATTTCAACAATTATAAAAAATTATAATACCTTGTATGTAAATTACTTGCAATTGAATTATTTTCATTTCTTAAATAATTAGTTTTAATGAAGTAATTAAAATATTTTAAATTTCAATTTTCTATTTTAGATAAAATAAATTAATTTTTATTTTATAGTGTTTGCCACATAACTACTCCATGTTTGATACCTAATATGATGCAATTTTTTTTGTTTAAAACGGATGTATAGACTTTTGGATAAAATTTTTACATAAATAATTTTATGAGATAAATAAATAAAATAAACTTTTGTACAAGTTAAAATTAATTTTTATGTAAATTAGAAATAAGAAATTTTGAGTTATATGAGAAAACTTAATGATAACAAATCCAAAATCAAACGCTGTAAACATAAAAGTTAATGATATCAACGAGAAAATTTGGAAGGATAATAATAAATAGTTGAAATAATTTTTTAAACAATAATTTATAAATTTCAAATAAAGATCTTAAGAGAAAAAGTTTACAAAACCGAAACAAAGTCTTGAAGAAATGTAAATAACAGGAATACCGTTCTTTAAGCACATTTCTAAATTTGTAATCTTATAAATATGTTTTTTTTGTTAAATTAAAATTAACCACAATGTAATTAACAAGTGATTTGTGAAAGTGAAGTACATACCAATTTCCAATTCAACTGTGACGTAAGTGAGTGATAATGTAAAAGATTCTAGAAATAGAATAAAGCTACTGTTAACCTTGTGCCTTATGCAATTTTACAAGGATATTGAAATAAATGCAGCATTCTTTTATGTTTTTTCTTTGTCTAGTGTTGTGGTTTTGCTTAATGTAATAGTGGATGTGTATTTGTGAATAGGATGTAAGAAAGAAGATTATTACTATTACGGAAATGATATTTGAACAAAACTTTTGGACTCAATTTTGACATAGAAGAGGTGACACAATAGTTAAGTTTTTTAAATTGATTTTCATTAAAAGGTTTTATCTTCTTTCACGTGCGGACATTTTTTTGGAGGGAAAAGAAAAAAAGCATTGTGTTTTGCAGAGAGAAGACAAAGGCATTTTGTTTTGTTGAGAGAAGACAGAGGTGACGAAAACACATCGTTGAGAACAAGGGTTTCCATTACCGTCATCCATGCCCACGGTTGTTTGTGAGTTTCCTCTAATTTTATCTCACGACTTTCTCACACCTTCATCATTTCTGGGTTGGTAACCCATTCATGATTTGTTTATTTCTTTGGCACAGAGAACCTGCAACCCAAACATCAAAATGTTTGGTTTGTGTGAGATTCACCAGAAAAGTTGAAACATTGGGTTTATTTAAGCAAAATGGTCTAATATTTTGGGTAGTAGGAGTCATTGCAAGTAAGGAATGCGGTAAGAGTTATTGCAAGGTTAGGAGAATCAAGTATTTTGAGTGTTGTTGTTGGAATCCTTCCTTCGTCGATGTTCATTCGTTGTGGGTTCTGTATGTGGGGAGTAGTGTTGGAATAAGTGAGGAGTTATTGTAAATTTTTTTATTATCTGTTGCAGTAACTCAAAATATGAAACAAAACTAGTACTGATGACCAAAATATCCAACATAACTTCCCACTTAATTGTTCTCCACTCCTCACTTTCGAACATAGTGTGACTCAAAAATTCCAAAAAATCCTCGTGGCCACATTACCCAGTATTTAATGTCATGGTCATGGAAATGAATTTGTATTATGTTAAGGTTAGTGTGAGGATATTATGTTCACAATGAAGTTTGATTTTTATATAAAAATTGGGTAATGAAGACCAAAATATTCATCACAACTCCTCACTTACTACATATGTACTCCCCACTTACGAATAATATCAGTATTAGCACAATTTCAAAAAGGTCCACCATCCACATAATCCAATAATGAATGTTGTCGTACTGGCTAATTTTTTTATGTACATAATGTACCATGCATGAATTATTCCATAAGTGGTGAGTATAAAGTTATTAATGGGGAGTGGTGATGAATATTTTGGTCTAATAATTTCCACTTTAAAAATGGATTTCAAACTTGATGACCTTAATGTACTGCAAATTGATTTTCACAACCTAAATACTCAATATTTGGTTATCTTCATGACGTTAGTCTTTTATAAAAGTAATCATCAATAGCTGATAACATAACTGGGGAGCATTGGCTAAAAAAGTGGGGAGTGGAAATGAATATTTTGGTCTAATAATTTCCACTTTAAAAATGGAATTCAAACTTGATAACCTTAATGTACTGCAAATTGATTTTCACTACCTAAATACTCAATATTCGATTATCTTTTATAATTGGGTTTTTTTATAAAAGTAACCATCAATAACTGAATCCATAAGTGTGGAGTACTGATTAAAAAAGTGGGGAGTGGTGACGAATATTTTGGTCTAATAATTTCCACTTTAAAAATGGAGTACAAACTTTATTGTCCACACTGACCTTAATGTACAAGAAATTGATTTCCACTACCTAAACACTCAATATTCGGTTATCTTCATTACTTGGGTTTTTTTAATAAAAGTAATCATCAATAATTGAATCCATAAGTGGGAAGTATTGACTAAAAAGGTGGAAAGTGGTGTTGAAGATTTTTGTCTAATTTCCACTTCAAAAATGGGGTTCAAAGTTTATTGCCCACAAAACATGATGACCTTAATGTACTACAAATTGATTTCCATTACCTAAATACTCACTTTTTAGTTATGTTCATTACTTGGATTTATTGTAAAAGTAATCATCTATAACTGATAAC
>Ga0209589_1000880_pt1 | contig 45758 bp, 30 predicted proteins | sample CowpeawhiteBW_FD_187525 | JGI IMG/M metagenome (GOLD analysis project Ga0209589, IMG submission 187525) | Root nodule microbial communities of legume samples collected from California USA - Cow pea white BW (SPAdes) (version 2) | ecosystem: Host-associated > Plants > Roots > Nodule | place: USA...
TTTTTTAAAAAAAAAAAAAAAAAAATCAAAGATTGAATTTTGTTTTCTTTAAAAATGTAAAAGAATTGTTTTATCTTTAGAAGTGAACAAATTTTAGTTTTTAGTCTTTTAAGTTTAAAATTCATTTCTTTTAATCTCTACATTATTGCAAATTTCTTTTAGTCGTTATATATGATTCTAGAGTATAGAGACAAAAAAGTATCTAAAATAGTATACAAAGATTAAAATACAATTTATAGGATTTAAAATACGATCGGAAAATAAAACTTAAACACTAATAAGAACTAAATTAATAATTAAATATTTTCAAAGACAATCAAAATGAGTGCAGGAGAAGACAAAACATGCGTCTATTTTAGTGTGAAGTATTTTACCAAAATTAATTGCAGTTTGAGCTTCATAATTTGATATCTTTATTCACCTTATAAAGTTACCTAAAATAACTTGGTAAGTAAATAATATTGATTTGGTTAAATAACTCAATAATATACCACCACTACTCATTGGAGGAGTGATTGGTAGGAATATGCCACAGGCTTCTGCTAAGTTTGCCACTGTTGGGTAAAATTCATATGCTCTAAAACGTGAGAAAATTGGAAAAATTTGTGGACACGCCAGAGTAGCGTTTTCTGTTCCCATTTTCTATGCGATCCTTTTGGATATTTTAGTGACATGTTTGGGCTAGATTAACAAAACAAAAATATGCCTACGATATCATACATACATTATCTTTAATCGGTATCTTCTCCCTACAGTATTTCATACTCTCTTTAGTAAAAGACAAAGGCAAAACATGGTATAGATGTTGCTACATTCTCAAATCCCTGCATTTGTTTTTAACAATATGCATAGAGCTATAAGCTTAACATAGCCACGATCATGGGTTGGATACAATGAGGTGACCATATGTTACTCCTCATTCATTTTGGCAAACTCAAAGAAGGAATATTAGGAATCCACTAACCACAAAACTTTCAGAACCTTTTTTTAGATGTTATTCTACATGCACAGCTACCAGAATAAACCAGGTGAAACTAATATAAATAGACCTTCTCTGGAGCTCAATTTCAACAGAGAAAAACAAAAATTCTTGAAGATTTTGCAGCAATGGAGTTGCTGGCATCTTTTTATGCTGAGAAGCCGGTGGTGATCTTCAGCAAGAGCACTTGCAGCATTTGCCATTCTGTGAAGGCTCTGATACGCAGCTTCGGTGCCAACCGTACAGATATAGAGGTTGACAAAATGGCAAATGGGGAGCAAATAGAAAGGGCACTGATTCAGCTGGGTTGTCGCCCAACTGTACCAGCAGTGTTCATTGGACAACGATTTATAGGTGGTGCTGATGAACTCATAAGGCTCAACGTCCAAAACCAGCTTGCCCAGTTGCTTTTAAGCGCTGGAGCTATATTTATTTGGAGCCCATAACCTCAGAGGATCAAACAAGGGACCCTCTACTCTTTCTTCTTAAACCTAATAATGTTTCTGCTCTTTTTTCTTCGCTTCTTGTTCTGCTGCACAACTTCATTCTCAATTTTTGTGTAATGTAAGTGGAGTATATGCCTCACATGACAATGGGCCAAGGCATGCACATGTTATCAAATCAAAGGCTCATTTATAAAAGGAAATATATTGTGATTTTCATAAAAGCTGCTGTTTGGATAGAAACAAAAAAGGTTATAAAAATGATGGCGTAATTTTCTAAATAACATTAAGTTGGATATAGTTCAGACTAATATAAAAAGATGATACACACATATAGATATATATCATAAAAGTGTTTCTATTTGAGTTCTACTAGGTATCTCAATTCAAGTACAAGATTAATGATGTATTTTCGTTTATGAGAAACAACTTATTTTTCTTCAAATCATAATCTAAGAAAGAAAAAATAATTAGGGTAAGAAAAACTGGGCAGGGAATTTGAATTTGAAATATGTATGTTAATGATTTGTGTACGTTTACTCCCTGAAGATTTAATTCTTAGACTGTAAATCCCTGCCATTGTGCAAGACTGTTATTTATGAGCAATGCATGAAATAATTTGTACACCCAATTAGTCTGGCAACGAAGAGAATCAACATGTTCTACAGAAAAGTTTCCTGATCTATCTGTCAAAGAGGTTGCAGGACACCAAAACACTGATATATCTGTCAAAGAGGAGGATAGCATAGTATAGCTTTCTCATACATATTCCTGGGTGTATAAGTGGGAGATCTTAATAGTATACAAACATGATGTTCACAGCAGAACCAGATGTCGAGGAATCCCTAGTCCCCACTGTGATGCCAAGAACTGACCTCGCACTACCACCAGTTACTTTTGATCTGCACTAAAACAAACGCATATGCTAGAGTACCTTTCAGTTTTGTTGGAAGGGCCAACAATAATTGAGCTTCAGCATATACACTATACATATGCACAAATACACACACACACACGTATTCAGCAATGTTACCTAGTTTTTGGATAGGAACTTAACCTACCACCTTTAGTTACCTTTCAACGACAATTTTTCCAGAGTGCTAAGAAGTGTTCACAAAGAAGTCTTTCTGGATAAATACTCTTTATATTCAGATTTGTTGTATTTTGCAATGAAACACTACATAGTCTTTTTATAGGCCTTTGGACATGACCCTTCAATTATATTCATTAAATATAACCACTACCTAACTCACAATTAATGAATTTTATTGCATGCTTAATTAATTCTAGATCCACTCTCAACCTTTTACAATCTCCTAGACAATTAATATAGCAACTTTCATCTACCCACATTTAAGTTTACCCAACAAAATCCCCCCATAAACTTAAATGTTCTTCTTATCCTTCATTCCGAGTATCATCTTATTGTTCTCGAACAGAGAGGATGGCAACGACTTTGTAAACATATCTACAGCTTCTGCTCGATTTTCGACGTGCTCCAACTCTACATTTCCTTCTTTCATTTGTTCTCGGATGAAGTGAAATCAAACATCAATGTGCTTGCTTCTCTCATGATTGACCAGGTTCTTTGCCAATTCAATGACCGACTTGTTATCAACTCGGATCACAATTCCCTTTTCTTGCTTTAATTGCAGTTTACTTAGAAGGTTTCTAAGTCAAACTGCGTGGCAGACACTCCAAGATGCTGCAACATACTCTACTTCACATGTTGACAGTGTTACAATGGGTTGTTTCTTTGAAAGCTAAGTGAATGTCATGCTCCCCATGAAGAATACATATCCAGACGTGTTTTTCCGGTCATCAACATCTCCACACCAATCACTATATGAGTAGCCGACTAGTCGGTAGTCATTCGTCCTAATATACATCAGGCCAAGTGACACTGTTCCTTTCACATACCTTACAATTCTCTTTAGGGCCTTCCAATGAGTATACCTCGGTTCCTCCATATACCGACTTGCTATTCCAACACTCAGCATTAAATCTTGTCTGGTATTTGTAAGATACTTGAGACTTCCAATCAGACTTCGGTATTTGCTTGCATCAACTCGGTCTCCATCTGCATATTTAGAAAGTTTTGTGCCTAGTTCCATGAGGGTGGAAACTAGGTTACAACTCATCATCTTAAACTTCTTCGAGACCTCCTCAGCATACCTTTCCTACGACACAAAGATGTCGTCCTTCCCTTGAACGACTTCTAAACCAAGGAAATACTTCATAAGACATAAGAAGATAATCTCGAACTCCTTATTCATCACTTCTTTAAATGCTTCAATTAGCTCGGCATTATTTCCCATGAAGATAAGGTCATCGACATAGAGGGCAATGAATATCACATATTCTCCTTTCTTCTTTATGTAAAGAGCATGTTCATAAGGGCACTGCTCATACCCATTCTTCTCGAAGTAAGTGTTGGTTCTTTCATTCCATGCTCGTGGAGCTTGCTTCAGGTCATAAAATGCCTTCTTCAATCTCAGCACTGTCTTTTCTTCGCCTCTTCGCATGTATCCAAGTGGATGTTCAACATATACTTCCTCCTCCAAGACTCCATTCAGAAATGCTGACTTCACATCCATCTGCAACATTGTTCATTTGTGTTGAGCTGCTAAGGAAATCAGTAACCTGATTGTTTCCATCCTCGTCACTGGAGCGAATACTTCGTCATAGTATATTCCTTCCTTCTACTTGTACCCTTTCATTGTGAGTCGAGCTTTATATCGATCGACTTCACCATCAGCATTTGTTTTCTTCATGTACACCCACTTTACACCAATAGGCTGAGCTCCTTTGGGCAGATCGGTTAGGTCCCACGTGTTGTTGCGTTTGATTGCTTCGATCTCCTCATTCATCATCTTTTGCCACTTCTCCTCATACACAGCCTCTTTAAAGCTCAAGTCTTCTGAATCTGTCAAGAAACATATAACTTGTACTTTGTCAGTCGAGTTGTATATGTCTTACAAGCTTCGCGCTCTACGCTGTAGAGGTTCATCTTCTTCATCAGAAGTCTCATTATCTCTCACAGTCGGTGGTGTATCTATTTCCAAGCTTCTAGACTCCTTCTCCGAGTTGTTCCACTTCCACTCGCTCTCTTCATCAACTTGAACATCTCGGCTCATAATCACCTTCTTTGTTATTGGGTTGAACAACCTATACGCCTTGGTATTTTCATCGTACCTAATAAACACATATTTCTTGCTCTGATCTTCAAGTTTGGTCCTTTGTTGAGCTGGAACATGCCCATAAACAATGCTACCAAACACTTTAAGGTGAGACACACTTGACTTTCTTCCACTCCAGACTTCTTGTGGTGTCTTCTCATTCAGCATAGCATGTGGACATCTATTTTGCACATGGATGACACATTGCATTGCTTCCGCCAATAACTCCTTAGGCACGTTCTTGCTTTTCAACATAGTTCGAACCATGTCAAGAATGGTTTGATTTTTCCTCTTAGCTACTCCATTATGTTGGAGTGAGTATGGTATTATTAGAAATCTCCTTATTCCTTGCTCCTCACAATACTTCATAAGCTCGGATGAGATGAACTCGCCTCCTCGGTCAGACCTAACAGATTTGATAGGCATGTCGGTCTCCTTTTCAACCATTGCTTTGAACCTTTTAAATACTTAGAACACCTCAAATTTCTCCTTCAAAAAATATACCCATGTTTTTCTTGAAAAATCATCTATGAAAGAAATGAAATACCTTTTCCTACTGAAAGATTCAGGGATAATTGGTCCACAAATGTCTGTGTGAATTCATTTGCTCGGTACTCGACAGTCCTCAGAAATAAGGTCCTTGGATGCTTCCCGAGCACGCACTCTTCACAAAATTTCTTTTCAAACTCCACATTCGAGAGTCCTCGCACCATCTCCTTTTCACCAACTCAGCCAGCCCACCAAAATGTAAGTGGCCAAACCGGAAGTGCCACATCATATCTTCATCCTTCATGTCGAGTTTTAAGCACCTCACTTGGACTATTTTCAAGTCCAGCTTGTACATCCTGTTCTTCTTCATCTCTACTTGGACAATCAATCGATCCGACTTGTCTTTTAAGTATAGTACTCGGTCTTTCATCAGAACCGAGTAGCCTTTCTCCATCAACTGGCCCATGCTCAATATGTTGCTCTTGAGATCGGGTACATAATACACATCTCTGATTTCTCCAACTCAGTTGTTCTTCTATAGGTACCAGATTGTACCCCAGCCTTTTAATGCCACCTTTGATGCATCTCCAAATGAAACATGTCCAACCTCAACTTTGGTGAGCTTCTTAAAAAGATTCTCGTCCCCACACATGTGGTTGCTTGCTCATGTATCAAGGTACCAAACTGAGTTGTCAGAATAGCTTGGACTTAGCTCGACACCTGATCTCTTAGACATCATTAATACTTCTTCTTCCTCAGCATCCTCAGAAAGGACGTTCGTTTCCTTCTTGCTTTCAGATCGACAATCATTCGCGAATTGTCCAACCTTCCCACAATTGTAACATTTAACTCCTTAGTAGTAGTGTTTGGCAAAATGACCGTACTTACCACATTTGAAGCACTCAACTCCTGAGTTGTTTGACTGACCTCCTCGACCTCTACCACCACGACCTCCACCTTGTCCTCGGCCAGTTTTGTTGGTCGACTTGTTCTTGACCTCTTTCATATCCTCCTCTGCCTTTACCACCTCGACCTCTAGTGTTATGAGTATAAGGAACCTGAGTCTCCCTAATGATTGCCTTTGCTTTGAGTGCTTGATCAAGGGACTCCTTTTTCTTCTTCCTTCTTCGTTGCTCATGCGCTTCAAGCGGCCCAACAAGCTCTTCCATCGAGAGTGTTGTCAAGTCTTTGGATTCCTCTATTGCGCAAACTATATTCTCGAAGTCGTCGGTTAACGACTTCAAGATTTTCTCCACCACTCGACAAGCGAGCAGCGTCTCTCCATTTCTATCAAGTCGATTCACTACGGTCTCAACTCGGGAGACATACTCGGCAACCCCTTCAGCTTCCTTCATCCTAATCCTTTCAAGCTCGCCTCTGAGAGTTTGATGTCGAACTTGCTTCACACGGTTATCCCCTTTGTATGTCTTCTCCAGAATATCCCATGCTTCTTTTGAAGACATAACATTTGCTATCTTCTCAAAGCCATACTCATCAACAGCTCGGTACAACACGTACAGAGCCGTTTTGTCCTTTGTCCGTGTTGCTTTTAATGTAGCAAGTTGGGCTATCGTCATTTCTCCAACGTCCTCTGGTTCTTGGTGCCCATTTTCAACCACCTCCCATACTTCTTGGGAACCAATGAGAGCCTTCATCTGCAGGCTCCAGTTATCATAGCTGACGCCTTTTGATAACTTCGACAAGGGCATTCTGTTAGCTAAGTTGATCATCTCGATTAAACTCTCTAACTCACTCAACCACTTAGGCTCTCAAGCTCTGATGCCAATTTGTTGACAAACAAGTCTCTCTGGATAAATACTCTCTATATTCAGATTTGTTGTATTTTGAAATGAAACACTACATGGTCTTTTTATAGGCCTTTGGACATGACCCTTCAACTACATTTATTAAATATAACCACTACCTAACTCACAATTAATGAACTCTATTGCATGCTTAATCAATGCTAGACTCATTCTCAACCTTTTGCAATCTCATAGACAATTAATATAACATATTCCAACTACCCACATTTAAGTTTACCCAACAAGAAGAACCACCTTATTAAATCAAAGCCATACATAAAACACACATATATGAGGTAAAGATTAAAAGCTAATGAGTGGTATTACATAGGTTGAGTACTTCACAATATAGAAATAATACTACATTGAATGAATAAGAATGTCAAAAATTGGTGCGACGGTTGAAATAGATTGATTGGCTTAAAATGAGTGTATGACTTACAAATATATTAGAATGCATGCTGCAATTAGTTCTACACATGGTCCAGCACTTGATAACATAACCAAACACATGCCATTGGAGATTGGGAGAGGGAAGCATATAAAAATAAAATTCAGACTAAAGATACCCAAGTGGCAAGAATGAATCTTTAAACACAGGAGGTAGTGGATGAACTTCAACTTTCTCTTCATTACCACGCCATCTCTGTGGTATGCTCCCAACCCTAGATCAATCCTATAAATTGAATCTACAAAAATCAATGGTGTTTTTAAAAACGACTCCACTGGGGATCGAACCCAGAATCTCTGGTTCCGTAGACCAGCGCCTTATCCATTGGGCCATGGAGTCATTTGATATTGGTTTTGAATATTTTGATATACATTTACATATCTTTTGATAAATTATTGTAAAATTAAACTCCGATTGCACAAAATTGATAAAATATATTTCTTTCGATCAAAATATAACTCCATCGGTAATTTTAACACTCCATATTTTTTTTTTCATTCACATAAAAGTAACATTTATTTTTACTTATTTAATTTTAATTTTGTCAATAAAAAAGGTCAACATGTCGTGTTACAAGAATAAAAGTTATTTTATAATTCTATTATTTTAATAATTTTCTTCGTGAACTTCAGCAAACATTAATGTAATGATAATCAAATATCAATTTAATTTAAATTATTTTTTAAAATTTCATTCTTAAAATGAAATTAATTTAAAACAGATATGAGATTAAGAAATGAACTATTTGTTTGGATGTCATGGCTTCTTCAAGATCTATGGTAAGTTTGTTTTGATGGCTTATGTCCAATTCCCCATAGGAAATTATGCTATATAATAAGACTTTGACTAAATTATATTTTAATCCTTTATTTTTTTATATTCAACTTCAATTTTTATTTTTTTATGCGACTTAGAAATTTCATCCAACAAAAAAATAATTTATTAATAAATAAAATCTATTGGTAATAATTAAAATATGTTGATAAATCAAAATTACAATGATTTATTAACAATCAAAAATTTATTAGAAAAATATTCATAAAAAACTCATTGGTAATTATTAACAATGAAACTCCATCAATAATTACTAACAAAATCTATTAATTACCGGTAATATACGTAAATATTATTGATGTTATTGATAAATTTTGATTATTGGTAATTATTATCAATAAATATTGTGATTGGTCTTCTTTTTTTTTTCTTTTTTTTTTCTTCATTTTCTTCTTCCTCTCCTCTTTTGTTATCATTGACATTGTTGTTACCCCGCTTGTTGTCATTGCTGCAACCATATTTTGTGGTCTCCTCCTTCATTGTTGTCGTCATTATTGTCACCATCGCTTTTGTGATCACCATTGTCTCCTTTCCATTCTCCTCCTCATTCTCCTTCTTATCCTCCTCATTTTCTCTTTCACTTCTTCTCACTCATCTCCAATTAATTTACAACAAATATTTTGTCAAAGATGACGAAAAAATTAACATCCATTTTATTAACAGATTCTCCGACGAATTTTCAAAATAATCAGTTATCATCATATTTACAAATAGATTTTAGAAAAATTCATTATTAACGAATTTAAAAAAAATCAATTATTAATTTTTTTATCATGATATGATTAAAGTTCAAAGCAAAAACTTTTATGTCTATTTTACTAACAAAATTTATTAACAAAAATATTTATTGATAATAAATTTTATAAATTACCAATGAATATTTTTGTAACAATACAAGTTCTAATTTGCAATGGATCCATTATTCATAATATTTACACCAGTAATTAAAATTATAAAATTCATTGATAAAGTGTGTTGATAAATTTTATCCCACTGATTAATTTTATCTGTTAATAAAATCCATGGGCAAATTCCGTTTATCAACAAATATTTTTGTCATAAAAATTGATTAATAATTTAGCATTTTTTTTTTTCTTGTAACAATCGCTTTAAAAACACTGATATCAATAAATTTCACATAGTAACAACTGAAAATGACATAAAGCAAGCCTCACATGTCGGGTATTTTTATACTTTGTATAATTAACAACAGAATTTAATTTACTAACATATTTATTGTTGATAAATATTTATACTGGTAATTAAAATTATAGAATTCATTGATAAAGTCTGTTAATAATTTTTTTTTCTACTGATAAATTTTAGTTGTTGATAAAATCTGTTAATAAATTCTGTGTATCAAAAACAAATGTAAGTAAAAATTTATCAATAATTTAACATTTGTCTTGTAACGATCATTTTAAAAACGGTGATATCAATAAATTTCACATAATAACAACTAAAAATAACATAAAACAATCCTCACATATATGGGTATTTTATACTTTGTATAATTAAATGTTTTAACTATACAAAAATATCTAAATCATATAAAAGTTAAAAATCTTTTTCGTGAAAAATGTTAGGAGTTATGTTATCTTCATACGATTCCATCAATCTAAAAATCGATTGATAGGCTTTGTTATCTTACATTTTCTAATTCGATGAATATTTTGATTGGGAGGATAAAATATTTTAATGTTTAGAATTTACGAAACGGAATCCTTTAAATCCACGTTTGCTTCAATTCAATAAGGGGTTTGGTATGTCTGTCCCACCATCATGTACAAAAATTGTTTCATTTTTATCAAGAATGAAAGCGAAAGAATTAGGTCACCCTTCAAAGGCTTTTGATAATTGAAACCAAGGAATAAAAAACGTGATGTAATTAAAACAACTTGTTGCATTATAATATCTTCCTACAGCTGAATCCAGTGTATATAAAGTTAAAATAATGTGTCGGTGGAGTTTATAATAAGAATTTTCAAAATCATGTTGCTCACTTGCTCTACACTCTTAAAAAGGTTTCACACTTTGCGCATGCACGCCTTCATTTATAAGTAGGTATTATGTTTGTTGTGACGTGTATTTGTGAAGATGAGTAGAGATCATAATAGGTGGCAGATTTAGTAAAAAATAAATAAATACAAATACTATTTGATTATAAGATAAAAAAATAGAGTCAATCTGAGTTATTGGAGTTGGCTTATCATGTGTTGAGTTAAAAGTAAGTCAATTCAACTCAGTTATTTTTTAATAAATCAGAAATTTTGTAACTTGATTTAATTTATCATAAGTTGGTAGTTAGATATTTGACTTAAAGATATTTTTTTTGTCCAATTTCTTTTACATATTTATTTTAGTGAAATCAAAGTACATTGACTCAATTTATTCTTTTTATAGTAATACAATTATAGTATTATCTTATTTCACCAAATATTATTACAAAAATAGTAACTAAAAATTAAAGTGTCAAGTTAACCCGGTAATTTGGCAAACAAATATATTAAATATCTTAATTATTCAAACACTTTTTTTAACAACATTTTAGTCCTTTAAAAATATCAAATTGTCGAACAACATAACTAGAAGTATTAAATAATTATTACAAAAATTATGAAAAAATAGTAAAAAATAATAAAGAGTTGTTGTTGGTGAGTTATGGGTCAACATATTTTCAATCGATTAGAACCCGTTTAATCTACAAGTTAAGTCAGGTTTAATTTAATCTACATTTGAAAAATTAAACATTTTCAACCTAATCTGACTTGAATTTTTAATAGGTTAGACTACCTTATGAGTTTCAACTTATTTTGACATCTCTATCTCTAAATAAACAACTTAGAAATGGGAATGAGTAACATATTTATAATAAAATCAAAGAGTTCTACACTTTTAATTTCTCCTAAAAATGAGGAGGTTTCATCTCCTTCCCCTCGCTTTCCATCAAATAGGAAAATAATATAAGTTCAAATTTGTGAGCTAAGTCAATTCATCACAAGTTTAACTTGAGTTAAGTTAGATTAAAACAGAACTTTGATTTTTTTAAATGTGAATTAAATTAAACTTGACTCACTTAATATAAGGGTTAAATAAGTTTGAGGCGAGTTGACTAACTTACTAACAATAACCTTTATATTTTGTTATTGTTTTTATTTTCTTTTTTTTATTATATTTGTTTAGTGCTTCTAATGTCTAGGTTGACAATTTTATCTTCTTAAAAATTAAAACGTTGTTCAATAATAATTAAACATTTTGGATGTTTGATTGATTTGTTTGTATTATGTTATGGTAACACTTTAATTTTTACTTATTATTTTTATTATAATATTTGATGAAATAAATGAACATCATCGTATTACTATAAATAAGTTAGTCGAGTCAATTTATTTTGCTAATACATAAAATAAGTTGAAAGAGTAAAATATACTTAAGGAAATCAATCCATCAACCATGGTGGATCGAACTAGGTTACAAAATTTTTGATTCTCCAAAAAACAAATCGAATTGAGTTTCCTAAATCCTCCTTACTTCTTGTTTCTTGTCACTCGTCTATTATCGTTTGATTTCCGTAGAATTATCAGACTGTCAAGACACTTGCAAAAGATATTCTAACATTTGCAAAAGATACTCCAAGGCAATGTTGAGTTTTATATGATCTAATAAGTGCAGATAATAAAAACACCAACCACCTTATACCTACATCTTAATTTATAGTGTCCTTGATGTACTTTTACTTTTTATAGACCTAATTGTGGGTCAATGAAACCATAATCTTGCTTATGGGGATAATTCATGAATTATGTCCTTAATGCTGCTGTCTTGTTGACTTGTCGATAATTATGTTGGGTGCCGATAATGTCTTCGGTTGGGCGGGCACATGTGTTTGCATCCTCATGTCAACATTGTGACGGATTACTTGATAGCGCTCGGCTGGAGTGTTCAGACGGTTGGTTATGGTGGTGATTGGTGTGATGTACCAACACTAACGTACTTCGTCTAAGAATCAAAGCTCAAATTCCCTGTGTGTAAGATATTTTGACTGTTATAGTACACATTAATCTTTTATTGTTTGTACAACACACCAATTTTTTGTTTGTACCGGTTAAATATTCGCATTGACTAAAAACTAAAAAGTTGAACTAAGATATATAAAAAAAACTAATGTACTTCTTTCATTAATTATTGAATCCGAATTACCTCCGTTGCTCCCTTCCAAGGTTTGCCACAAAAACGATTACTCTACTGAATTGTTTTTAATACTCGAAACGTATTATTCATTGGTGTGTTACTAAAGAAGTAGTGTCTGGTTAACTCTTAAGCGTGTTTGCTTGCAGCAGAAACATTCTGAATGACGAAAGAGAAAGGAAATTGCAGCAGTTCAGGATATGGTGTTTGAGAACACAACCCAAAAGTCTGATGTCTTTGAACTATTCTCTGCTCCCCAGATGCTTACTCTATGGATATTACACTTATCAGTATCGTAAAAAATTTCCAACCAGAGGATAGTAGTTTAATTCAGCATCATCCCACCCTCAAACCAAGGAGAAAAAATACTATCCACTAGAAAATAAGTAGTGACAATCAAGCCATGCATCTTCTTGCGTACTATACATGAATATATGTACATATTTTTAGTCACGAAACTGAGTGACGCCTTCTCTTGGGGAAAGGGAAGCGACTCTCAGAGCCATTTGGCTTGATACTGTTGATCCGAAATAGAGCATTGAGCTTGCTTAGTTTTTTGGTGAGTGATTTGAATAGCTTGTTGGCAGGGTGAGACCTCACTAGCTCCTGCTTCATGTTAACGTGGTCTTTCTCCAAGTCAGTGAGCCTCATTCTCATTCTTGCAACTTCTAGCTTCAGCTCTCGGTTCTCCCTTCTCACTGATGCATAGTTGTCTCTTGGGGAAATGGCTCCGCTTCCGGCACCACTTCCTGAACGTTGAGGGAATTGACCGTTCATTCCTCCAAAGAAAAATTGGCTGTGCCCTCCGTTCATGGCATTGCGAAGTCTTATTTGCTCAAAGTATAGAACCTGCACTGCCATCTGCACCGGTAGCCTTTCATTTTGCGCTGCATGGCTGCACGCTTCTTGAGACAGTTTCTGACAATCAATGGTTTTGCACAGCCGGTATCTCTCTGAATCCTTTATGTTTGGATGAACCTATATCATAACAACAACAGTTCAGTTCTGTGAGTTTAAAACAGTTTTACATTATTTGTAACAGTTTGTAATTGAACAGTAATGTAAAATGTAAAAGTATAATTTGCAATGGAACGGTAGTTTAAGGGAGAAGCAAATTTTCACCTTAAGGAAGATATCAACAGCTCTATAGAGTCCATCACTCACAATACGTGCGTGATCTGGAAGTAGTTCAGCAAGGGAAATGAACTTTGATGGCAACAAGTTTGGGTCTAGTGCGACTTCAGCGAGATAGTTGTCCATCAATTTGGATACCTTCAGAATTGAGCTTTGTTTTGGAGATCCGGGGCTGTCATAGTCATAAACCATTTCACTTTCATCTCTCAAGTGATTATTATTATTATCCTCTTCGTCCTCCTCATCCAAGTTAAGAAAATTGGAAAAGATTCTCAAAATTGAATCCGTGTCATAAATGGTGCCATGGGTATTTTGATGTGAATTTGTTGGGATTAGGATGTCTTCGAGAATTGCCTGGTCAAGTTGTAGACCAATTCTTCTCTCCAAGTCCGATCTGCAAGATGTGGATGCTGATGCAGCAATTGCAGCTTTCAACAAGCTTGAGAGAAATGCCATCGGAACCGGGCTTTTCCTTGATTGGGTTGGTAGTAAGCCAGAAATGGCTTCAACAATGACTCTTTGTTTCTTCTGCAATTCTAAGTCGGGAAAACATCCTTTCACTGCATGGTGGTCCCTAACAATCCCTTGAAGAGAATTATGTGCATAGTTTATCAAAATTTTGCTGATCATGTCTTGTTTTAGTCCCTTTGACTTCACTGCGGATAAAACTCTTTGGAAGAAATCAAGACTAAGAACATTGAGAGATTTCCCCCACCATTCTGAGGGTGTTTCGGGTTCCATGTTTGTGATGGTTTTAGAAGGGAAATTGTGGTCCAGCTTTTGTAAACCAGTGGTGAGCTGTTCTTTACATGCATTATTTGCAATTGCATTGATTAGTCTGCTGACAAGACTAATCTCTTCTGAAGTGGGGACAAGAGTTTCACAACGGTGAAGAACAGATATTGTGTTTGATATATTTGGTAGCACCGTTTCCTTTAGGTATGCTTCGGCTCGTGTCTCCAGGTTTTTCTCTGAGAACTCTTCTGTCATTTCTAGAAAATGAGCAACACATTTTAGCATGGCAACATTGGAGAGGGTGAACTCAACATTGATTCCATAGCAGAATTTGGCAGCCAGCTCAAACGCCTCTGCACCACCTGGCACGTTTGGGAGACTTATCCGTGAAACTTTTGAATCTTTTGCTTCTAATAGCATTTTCCGAATCCTTCCACTCCTAGAAACAAGAGGAAACTGTAGAAAAAAAAAAAAAAATCAAACAGCTTAGAATTTGCTGTATAATAATCCCCCTCCCTTTCTTGCTATTAATGTCTACTCTACTGTACTATGGTTGAACTTGAAATTCTGTTCAGAGGGGTTACTGGTGCAGAAAAAGAAAAGCATTTATATTCATACACATGGTTGATATATTCTGCACAGGAAAATGTCATTTATGTACAAATAAATACCCGTGAGAGTGAAAGATCACTAAGCAGAATATCAAATAACCTGTGAGAAAGGCAACCTATAGTTTGTTTACCTTGTGAAGTGCAAAGGTTGAAGTTCCTACTTCAATGGTGAGATCACTGGAGACATCAGATATGGGCCTGTAATTTACAAACCTGGCTGAATTATTGCATGGCGTAGACATGGAAATTTGAATGTAAAGCAACAACTGCTGCTGCTAAGCATATTACTACCAAAATGAAATTATGAGAGAACTAGAAAGAGTGTTTTGGTGCAGCATGTATATGCAATCAAATGTAGAAGATGGAATTGAATTGTACACCACACACCCGAAGACAATGTAATCTTCCAAGATCAAGTAAGTAGGTGTGAATGGCCCCCAACTCAATAAATACAGAATGAGTGGGACTACTTTAGCAGTACCTCAGACAATACGATTACACGACCTTTAAGTCCAATTCAATATTGCACGATTGTTTATGTTGTGGAACCCATCATTCCAAATCATTGACCAGTGACCACCACATGTAAGAAAGGAAAACCATTTAAGCCACACATGCAATGTCCTGTTAATGTCTAAGCCTATTATGGTGTCCAAACTTGAAAGTTACAATATTAGACATGTGTAAATAATCTAATAACGGGTGACTCCATACACCTAAAAATAATTTCAAAAGTTAGCTCTTAAATGGGAACTATGTTCATGTCATATTACTTTCCCATAGTCGGTGAGGCCTTATTATTACAGCAGTTCCGTACTCATTCAAAACTCTTCCGATCCAAACATATCCATAGGAGCTAAAGATAACAAAAGCAGAAGAATAATTGACAGACAAACATGAATTGGCATTTTCATTGTAGACAGATCAAGATTGGACATTCACCACGGAGCACCATACTGTTGTTTGCTTAATACAGGACTATACATCAAAGTCAAGGTTACACGTAACACCTTTTTCTACCTATCACAGTGCCTAAATTATACCATCGATGCTAAGGGTGTTTCTACCATAAAAATGCACAGGTTGTGGTGAGTAAGGACCGTGTCAGATCAGAAGTTGTGAGAAACTGGATTTTGAATGAATACAAAAGAGACGCGCACACACACGAGCAATACGACACGACAAAATGAAAGCTTCCCAGATGATGCTCCTATGCAGAAACTGAACTTTCACAATCCTATAGGAAAAGGACAGTTAGACCCACCAAAATGAAAGCGCTGAGAAATAAAATAAACCTTGGAGTGTCGTGAACATCAGGAGCCATTTGCGCTTCAAGTGTGGACAGTGCAATACCATGTCATGAATCATTAATCCCAAAAGCTTAAACTGATAGCTAACCCACATGAATGGTTTTATATTTTTCTAACGTGGAGCTCTTGATTCCAATTATGTGATCAAGATCTAATTATAGATATTTGAAAACGACTATACGATGGAAAAGAAAAGGATTTGTTTTTATGTTTCGGGTGGGTCGTTAGATCAATTTCTGGAAGTGAATGTCTGCCATTCTGCCCATTCAAATCCTCATCACATTCATTATCTTTGCCTCAGCAAAGGAAAAATCACCCATAATAATTATGGGTCTAATACTACTTTCAAAAATTTTCCTTTTCTTGTAGGCTAATTTAGCAGCAAATATTATTGAGAAACAAAACTAAATTATACCCAAAATAATAAAGAAAAGAAGATGGAGAATATTTTACCATTCAGTGGCATGCCTTATGCTCGAACTGGGACGAAAGGTCCTCTTCCCAGAGATGCTAGGCTTTAATTCTCCAATAGTGACAACTCCCATTTCAACAAAAACCTGGCAATTATGATCCCACTGTACCCCACTAAGAATTGTCACTATGAGTGAAGTGACTGTGATATGCTAGCATTCTATTCCATGCCAGTTAACTAAAACAAAGCCACTACAAAACTGTGTGCACCATTCTCTTGGGAGATTCTTCTGGAGAACTCAAGTCAGATGAGATGAACTCATACAGTGCTAAGGGATGAAGGTGATTTTGAAACGTACTTTATGACTGTTTATAATGAATATAATCTAAAGTCAAGGAAAACGTAGGTGTGCTTGCACTTTTCGGTGAAAGGTATTGAGCAAGTGGAGTTTTCTTTTATTTTACACGGTTTTTGACTTAAGAAATTGCAGGAATCCGGATGTGTTGCACTGCTTTTGGGAGTTGTAATTATGGCTAGCCAAAGCTACACACATAAATTTAGCATAAATTAACCCCTATTATGTGTAAAGACCACAAAAGTGGAAATTAAAATGATGACTTGGATAACATGATACTATGAGAACCGTGCTATGTTGGATATCATTAGTTCACATACGTACGTGTTATGTCATTGACTAAAGTAATGGATATTTTACCTGATGCAAATGACCAATTCCATTGCTTTAAAGTGTTTTTGTTTTGTAAGTCCTGCAACTGTTTTTTTTTTTTTCTTCTTGCATACCTAAACTATGACTATTGAAGTTGAGTGCATTGTCTAAGTCATAAAAGAAGAACAAATGAGCCTGTGTTGTTGTGTCATCTCAGGAACCAAATTATCAGAATTTGCTATCCCAGTGTCTTTTCAATTAACAAATGACACTCGAAAAAAATAAAACTAACAACCGGAAAGAATGTTACATCTTAACCATGCGTAATTTTTAACTGGAGAACAGGAAAAGGACATGGATTAAGAGACAGGTGAATGTAATAACTCCAATAGTGTGGGTATTATATGAATATTTGGCATTAGATCATGATACAGACTCAATGTGACAACTGTTGGAACAATCATGGTCTTAGATTGCATCGATCTGGTATTCATTATGAGGCCATCAATTTTTATTGTATGGTAGAGTAGTCTGGTAGGTAATCTACAATTTCATACATTTTGTGATTAAGTGGGTGTGGCCTTCATTTCATTCAATTTCAATCACTTTGCCTCTGATAATTTTATCTGAACCAAAGTTACAGGCTTTACAGCTTCTCATTCCAAAAAAAATAAGTACAGTTGACATGTGGTCCTATGTAACTCTGCAATATATTCCTTTCTGAGAGAAGTGAAAGCACCAAGAAACTTAAAATCAAATAGTAAAAGAATCTTAAATGTGCATAACTTTTTATTCTTTTCTCCTTCATGGCATGCCATTTTCTGCTCCCTTGTTATGAGCACTCTGACTTCAATGTGGACCAGTGTGTCAAAACCAAAAGAGTGAGATCCCATAGCACAACCATGATTTAGTTAGGCCAAACCTTTTCTTTAGGGTGTTCTACTAAAGTGTTTCTTTGTTTTATGGCATATTTGTTACTCTAAATTTTTTTGCAGGTTACGGCAGAGCAGATTCTTGTATCTAGTATGGAGACATGGGAATCAATTTGCATTAATGATATTGAAGATACAGCCATTTCCTTTCACTTTGGGTTCCATTAATGATAACTTTCCATGGCAACACATAATGAATGACCAAGCTAATATTTTTACTTTATTTAAATTTTTAAAAGTAGCTTTTGTTGCAAAAGCTAAAGTAGATGAAAATAATAGGGTAGTAGTAGCTTGTTGCAAGCTCTGTTGATAAAGAAATATAATAAAGTTTTAGGTGTGAATTATGAAAGGGTTGTGTGAAGAATGAATTATGGAGCTTGTTTGATATAAAAATGCATAATAAATGGTTAGCTAAATTACTGTAGTGAAGAGCATTGTTTGAGTATGGGTGCCATATAATGGGAAGAGGACAAATGGGACAGCCACATGAAAAGAGGTTTCTATCTTTTTCAGAGAGAGAGAGAAAGAGGTGTGAAAGAGACTTAATATGATTAGTGGAGGTGTGGATGGATGGTGGCCACAATCATCAATGCAGAAAACATGTGACCCCACCTGTTCAAAACTTGTGGGGGAATGGATGCATACCTATGTAAAATAGTTTTAGAGCAATGATATATATATATCCTCATTTTTTTTATCCCTCTTTTCACTTATCACATCATATCATCTATAAATTTATCATTTTTATTTTCCCTTTATTTATATATTTATATATATATATATATATATATATATATTAAAATTAAAAATAAATATATATTTTATTAAATTTATTTTATATTTAAATTTTTTTTTATTTATATTTTTTTTTATGTTTTTTTTAAATTTTATTTAATTTTAAAAATTTATAAAATATATTTTTTTAATAGTTGTGAGTATTCATAGATAGTTGCGAGTTTTAAAATACTCGTGAGTATCTTTTAAACAGGTACTCACACAGATACCAGAACGAGTAACAGATAAATTCTTTTATTACTTATCGAATTATGAATAGATATTGTTTATTTCTAACTGGACTATTATCATCTTTATACACTAAGTAAAAATAGAACTAAGAATATTTCATATATATTTTTTATTGGTTTTAAGCCATATTAGACCAAATAAAATTTGAAGAGTATAATTTTAAGTAGTAGCATTCGAGGATCATATTACAAGAGAAATCAAGAGAAAAATGATTGTAATTTTATGTTATTTTAAAGGGTTAAATTTTTTTTTTTACTTCAAAAAATTGACCACTATCAAAACTCATACCTCTAAAGATTTCAGTATTTGTTCCTAAAGAATGAAGGATAGTTTACCTAAAATTTCTTCTTTTCCTGATATATACCTATTCACTCCAAGTGAAACCTATAGAAAGATGTCCCAAATGAAACCCAGTCACTTCCTTGTCTCCCCAGTGTTTCTTTCTACCAAAACATCTTTGACATTACTTTATTTATTTGTTATTGTATTCAGTTAAATCTTCAAAATACATTTATATAAATATATTATAAAAATACCACAAGTGGAAGAAGAAGATAAAGCCGCAGCATTTTAAGTTGATTTTAATCTTTAATTTATAATAGTGTCTTCTGTTGCTCAAAATGACACCACTTTGCAATGCTCAGTTAATTAATGTCGCATGATTTGGTTAAAGGTGAACAGCATTGAGAAGAAAGAAAATACTGAAATTAGAAATTAAGTTTGAGGTGGAGAGATAAAGAATAAAAGTAAAATTTTGCGAACTAAATCCACAACTGTATCAACTTATTATAAGAAAGAACTAGTACAGTATTTAGATAACTTTCACAGTACTATTTTTTTTAATTAAAATGAGAGATTTATCAGGATAGTTAATTAACGTTAAATTTTATTGCATAGGTTAATGAGTAAATTTCTTTTTTAAATAAAAAGAAGGTGCAAAACGTGCTTTGATTAAGTAACATAAATAGTGTTCCCCTATTTGTGAGGGAGTCTGGTTGAGTATTTAGAACACTTTGCTTTTTCCCTACCAAGCTATAACAACGTTAGAAAATAGACATATCTACCTTCTCTAATACTTACTTGATAAAGAGATTAACCTAGCCTATGGAAAAGAATAAAATGTACACGATAATTTACCAATAAGAATATAATAGTTTTTATCAATTGAGCATTTAAAATTTACATTTTATAGTTATCCACATATATATATATATATATATATATATATATATATATATATATATTATGTTGAGGCTATAACACTACTATTTCATACTAATTACATATTCAACCCAAAATAATAAGAACATATCCAGTTTCATAGATTTTATACATCTACTAATTTCCTCTATTAGAACCTCCAAAATCTTTCGTTCACGTAAAAGTAGCGATCATTACAGAAGAAAAGAAAATACATAGCACAAATCAAAGAAAGGTAAGCTAATGTTATTAATCTCAATAATACCAAACTTTATATTTCTAAAATTAAGCATTCAATTGATTCATCACATCATATAATAATCATATAGTCACACATTCACATACAACAAGATTAAGACATCTCTAAACTCAATATCCGGATTGATGCAATTGTTCAGACACTAGAAGTTGGGCACCCGTGATAACTTCCCATTACAATTTTTCATGTTTCATAATATGATAATCTCAAACTGGCCCAAAATTTAATTTACTAGTTCACAACCATTCTATGAGGTTAATTCATTATAACTTAATAGAGAAGGAACCCACAATTCCTAAATCAGTTATAGGAACCTCCTACACTTTTCATAACTAAAACCCCATTCTCTATATGCATTTGAGAGTCAAGTAGAGTTTAAGGATAACTTCAAGAAGTGTCCCTAGCAATTGCATCACATTAATCTTATTCCATTGTACTCTTCTTCCTTGGAGAGAATATAACCTTACCTATCAATATTTTATAGAAACAAAAGCATACATTTATCACATTGACATCCCTTTCAAAAGCTTAACTTTCACTTCCATTCTCTATAACATAATCACCCAAATGATTTCATCACATTTCTTGTATAGCTAAACTCATCACCCTTAACATATAATCACATTATTCTTGGATCCTCAATCATTCATGATTCTCAACACAAATATCATACTTTATTAGTTCAAAACACACCTTTAATTACAAGGTACATGAATAATTATACAGTTTCTAGGCCATTAACTTTTCGTAAGCACTCATGTAAACTTCATATATATATATATATATATATATATATATATATATATATATATATATATATATATATATATATATATATATATATATATATACACACACACACACATTTAAAGAATACTTAATGATAATTAGTGTTATCGAATTTCGTCATGGCAACACCATAACTTAAATCGATAGCGATTTCCCAATCTGTAGCCACAACAAGGCAAAGGCAAATAAGGTTTTCCATTGTGGCCACTTTCGGCATGGCGGTGGCGATGTCGAAATGGTCATGACGAAAAAATCGAGCTGGAAAAAGAAGACAAGAACTTGAACAAAAGAGAAGAGAAGAAATGGGCATATAAAATAGGCATGGCAATGACGGCGTGCGAGAAAGAAGAGATAACCAACAAACCCTAATTGCATCCTTAGTTTTCTGAGTCTTTAAAAATTGAGCCTGACCCACTAAAACTATTTATTTAATATAACCTAATGTGCTAAACTCCTCCATTTTTATTCGTTGACCTTCTTTTACCTTACGTTATTGCATCAACCACCAGCAGTAAAATTTCCTTTAACATAAAACAATCACCAACATTATTCTTTCCCTACATTACTACATTAACTGTTGCCAATGCCTGCCAACCACTGACAGCCACTGCAAGTGTTAGCCACTACCATTGCCAACCACCGTCGCTATCAGTCACCACCGTCGTCTGCAATCGCCAATCGTCGTTGTTGTCACCATGACCTTTAAATTGAACTTTAAATTGTGGTGTTTTGATATTATGATATTATGATATTATTAATTGAATTTTTAGACATAATATCAATTCTTTTACATTAAAATTATGTGGTAGTATTATATTTTTTTTACCGCAATATTTTGGCTATAACTCGTTATGGTCTCCGTGATAACTTCATAAAGATTTTTCGGGTCGCCGATATTTTCTGTTATCCAATATCGATAACACTAATGACAATCACACACGTATCATCATTCTTTGAAAATAACCACAATTCATCATAATATGGGGTGTTAGTAACTTATACAAACATGAACCCTCAAACATCCATGAACCTAGATCCCTTAGAAAATTAGAAAGTAGAAAGAACCCAAACATTTCAACAAGTCATTCATAACGAGAAAGCATTCCTAAAGGCATTGCTCAGCGATAGAAATCGCACTTAGAGCTACAACATCGGGGGCTTTGGATTGCGCCAATGCTCAACGATAAGTAATGCCACTCAACGCTAGGCTTCCATGGTCTTTCTGTTCAAGTGGCGCCTAGCGACAGTTTCTAGCACTCAACGACCTAAGGCTAAAGTGCTATTTGACTTAGAAAAAATGAAGTTGGCACCCACGCCACCTGTTGTTGCCCAACACCATGACAGAAGCTTCTTGGATGTGAGATTTTGGCTTGTTCCACTACACAATTTGGTATCTTACACTTTTCGCTCCTAAAACTTGTTTAAGAATGTTTTCTAATTGATATCAAACTGAGCAATTACAACAATCAAGATCCCTCATTCCAATTGCATTCTAAACCACATAAATCCTCGCATTTACCAATCCATATGTGAGTAAAAACACAACCTTATCTATGCAACATTAACTCGCAATTCAAACATGATTATAACTCTAAAATCCCAACCTTATTTCATATTTTACCTTGAAAATTATGATAAATCAGTATAATTCCAATCCCACTCTCCACATGACTTTGTAGCCCACCAAAATCAATCTCTTTTACATTATAAGAATAACCACACAATCTTTTGAAATATTCTTCCATTTTATAGTAGTAAATTAACATTTAAGACTTAGCTTTTCTCATATAAACATAGTACTAAACTACCATTTAACTGAATTCACAAATTTGACAAAAATCCCCAAATCTATAACAAGAACAATCATGAGTACAATACTTCAATCAAAAATCAACACTAAGGCACAATCATCAGCTTCTCTTATCTTCAAAGGACCACTCACAACTCTAAGAACCCCAAAACACCTTCGAGTCTGCAAAAAGTTCTACCTCAACCTAGAGACAACGATAAGAAACAATCAGATTGAACCAAATCATTTATTAACAAGGAGAGAAAACAAAAAGAAAAACGCTAAGAGCACATGCAACCCAAGAAGAATCACATGTACTGCTCCAAAAATAGTGAGTATTGAAGAAGGTGGAATTTTTGACTTACTCGAATGAGGATTTTGTTTAGTCAAACTCGAAGGAGACTTTACGACGATTGAGAAGACGTCCTATATTCAAGAAAATGAGAAGATTTGGGTGAGCTCACAATGGGAAGAGATGGGAACTTTTAAAGAGAAAACTATATAAAAGGGTGAAAGTTGTGTTTTTGTTTTGTTAAAGAACCTACCTTGGTTTTCAAAGAAGAAAGAAGGGGATTTTACACTAATAATAAAATCTTAATTGAAAGTAAAGATAGTTTATTTGATTCTGTTAATATACATCGTCTCTTACACGGTCTCTCCTTTCAATATACTATGTAACTCATGTTTTAGTTTTTTTTTTTTTGTTTTGAACATTAACGACGATGGAAAGACGTTAATTTACCTTTTTAATAACAAACTTATTTCATGTTCATTCACTTTTGAAACATAAAAAAGAGAGAATTAAATTTAACATTTAAAATAAAGTTTATATATTAATCATTAATATAGTTCCATCATGAATTCACAAATCACTATTTAATTATTTATCAAAATATTATTAGTTAATTCAAATATTGCTATTACTATATTATTATATATGTTTTAACATATAATGCACTGACGTTTTAATTTGTGTTCTGTGTCTGATATATATTTGTGTATGATACTTTAGGATACTTTATGGATATTTATTAATAAATATATAATTTATAAAGCAATAATAGTACTTTTATGATGACAATAATTTATAATTTTTATGCTGACAAAATTTAATACATAATAACTATATAGTTATCATGTTTTTAAAAATTATTTTACAATTTTCAATATACATATATTACATATTATATCATATTATTTTTAAAATAAATAAATCTGTCTATATTCATGTATCATAGGTTTTAACCAATAAAAATTTATTTAAAAATGTGTTTAAAAGTTATTACTTGTTGCGACACCAATAAAAACCTCAAAGTTCGTCAAGTAACATTAATGAAGTTAGTTATGCTGAATGTTTAGTGCTCTTACTTTATTGTATTTTTCGCATCTGTCCAAATATCAATATGTAAGGTTTATATTTTTCGCAGAACATTGGGTTCGTGTTCGAATAAAATTATTTATAATTTCCCTTTTGAATAAGATTTTTACAATTTAAACGTAATTATGCAACGGGTTCGAATAGATAAACGAAAAAAAAATGTACAACAATTTTAAGATAATTCCAAGTTTTTGGATATTTCCTATTTGGATATAAAATAACTTTGTTCTCAACTTGAAATAAAAATTTAAAATAAGAAAACTGATAGTATAAAAGAATCTATTTCGTTAAATTACAGGTTATCGTACATAATTAGTGAGATTTAAGAAGGTCTAATAGATAAAAAAAAAAAAGCAAATGTAATCAATTATGTTGTTTTTGTGTATTACCCAAACCATCATAGTTGATTTTATTAATTAAATGCTTTTAACAATTAATTATGTTTACTTGTCTTTGGACTAAAAAAGTACTTGAGTTAAACTTTTCCTTGAAAATATTACAAGTGTTTTGATTGATTCATTAAAAGCTGATAATTATTTTTTTCACACCAGAACCTTTTTATAAAAGCTATAGTTCTAACATTATTATGATTTGATTTCCACATACATTGATTCAAAAGCTGTGGAAGATATAAATACTTATTTTGTCTTCAACCAAATATTGGTGTTGTCTTGTAATTGCTTTTATATTATTTGAATATATGAGTTATGTATTTGAGTGAGTCCTAAAATCCTGAACCACAAGTTTCCTGAAATCATGCATGCATCGGCTTCACTGTCTCCACCACAGCAAGAGCAATCATGGTATCAGGAACCTGTCTTGTCTTCACCCACCACCCTCTCCACTCACTAATACTAACATTTTATCTAATTTCATGTTAAACCAATGAGTTAATTATTGAATTACTATCTAATTTCATAACAACATGCTAACCAATGACCCTCATTTAGGAAAATGGAGAAAATCTCATTCTAAATGAGATGGTTCTAATTGAGTCAGCTCTGGACGAAGTTCGAACCAGGTCGGTCAGGACTAACGATTGAGTTAAGTTGGCCTCCACATAAGGTTTAAACCAGTCTACCTTAGTTGAAAGTTGAGTTGAGTCAACTCGGACCAAATTGGCTAAGGTCAAATTAATTCAAATTGTGTCGATGTCAAATCAATTTGAATCAATCAGATCAACCAGCTGAGATCGAGCTAAGTTAAATTAGAGTTAAATTCGCCGTAAAATAGAAATTAATCAAAAAAATGAAATTGAAATGTAAGATATTTTAATTACTTCATCCAAACTAATTATTTAAGAAATGAAAAGAATTTAATTACAAATAATTCATTTACTAAGTATTTCAATTTCTTGAAATTGTTGAAATCCCTATTCCAAACACATGATTAATATGTTTTTTTCTTTAAAATCTTACCTCATGGCACTTTTTCGTTTTATGTTTGTTATAAAAAGTTTTGCTTTTAATTTTTAATGGAAATTTGGTTTTAAGAGTTTTGGTAATTTATATTTAAAGTTTTAAAAATGAAATTTAATTTGTAGTGGTATATTTTTTTTTTTGATACGTGTAATTATATAACTTACAATTATAAAAAAAAATTATTTACTATAATATAATAATTTAATGTTATTGTCATGAATCTTGTTTATCATCATCTAACATATATCAAAATTCAAAATATGAAATATCTATGCTAAATTTCAATTATTATTTGTCTAATATTTGTTCTTTGTGTGATTTCATTCAAGTGATGTATTATAATTTTTATTAGTGTTTGAAAAAAGAGATTAATTAGAATTTAAAGAATGAAAGTAAAGAGACATTTAAAATATGTTTAATTTTTTTTTTTGTAATTTTTAAAAATATTTTTAAATTTTATCAACTTTTTTTTCATTAACTTAGAAACTTTAATAAATGTTTAGGTCTCATGAAATTTTATTTGGTCTTTTATTTGAAATATATACAATTTAAATTATAATTTTTATATAAATATTTGATATTGAAGAAAGAAATATAGATCATTTTAAATATTTGATAATATTATGTTTCCTACATAAAAAATTTTAATTATTTTATAAAAATTAATTAATTGATATTGAAACATTAAACAAATAGATATAGATACAAGCACATATACATTGTATACTCGTTATTCGTTGGGAACGAAAATGAGAAAAAAAATTTAATAATCATTAAATTTTGATATCAAAATGAAAATACATTTTTTTCTTTAAAGATAGGTATAAAATAGCGAAATTCGTACTGATCGCGTCATATTGTGATCCCTACCCGTCTCTAAACCCTAAACCCTAAACCTAAACCCTAAACTCCTATAAATAAAATGAAAAGTCATGCCAAATCGTGTTGCATGTGAATTTAAAGTGATATTAAATCGAAGGTATTTAAGTAAATCGTCATTCATCAATCACAAATCTCCTCACATTAAGTGAGTTTGCTGGAGGAAGTAATCTAAGAAATCCCCTCTCACTTTTCCTCCCAAATCAGCTCAATTATATCTTTCTTTTTCTATTTCAACAGTAAATGACCCGATGAGATCATAGCATAGCATAAGTGTGTCTTTAGGTGATTGTTGCATTGATGGTCTTATGTTATCGATTACGATGGTGAGTTAGTTATAAGGTCATAAAAAACATTCATTTAATAGTGATTTTAGCTTGTTTGATAACGATGTTAAAATAATTCTGCACTGAATAAAAAAATATTATATAAACTTCCAAGAATATCAATTACATAAGGCATTCTGAGTAGCTATTAATTTGTTTATTAAAATAAAAATTAGTAATACTTTTAACATAATATTCAAAGGAGTGATTGTTAAATTATTAAATAAATATAAGGTCTAATTAAATTTTAAGTCCATAATACATTTAAATACTTTCAATTGTTTTATTAAATTTTTATGATCGACCGAGTACAAAAAAAATTATATTGTTTAATTAACTTTGTTGTTTGATTTATTTTTATAACTGCATGACGTGGTTTTTATCACCTTGTTTAATTGTTGTGACATGTTAATTTATGTTAATATTAAGCAACATAGTTTTCTGGTTAAATAAAAATGGAGAGAAAAACAAAACAAAAACTGAAGTGTTGGGAGATTGCATAACAATGGTAGGGTTGGAGTTTTGAGGACATCTAATAACGGGACTCGAGATTTGAAATCACATGAACAACCTTGTATTGTGGAGATAGTGAACCAACAAGGTAAAGTTATCAAATGTTTTCACTTTTTGTTGTGGTATTTATTTGTATTGTCTTTATTGTTTATCTTCTTCCGGTGGGTATTATGTATATCATTGTAAAGAGATTAAAATAACAAATGTGTCATGAAATTTTATACTTTCCAATTTCTTTCTAGGATTTTTCATAAATGAATGTCACACTACAACTTTAGCATGAGGGAATACTAGTATGTGAAGTTGTAAAATATATGGGAGAAAGACACCGTCAATGTATAGACCTGTGCAAGTGGTGTTACTTCTAGTTAATGCGTATATTCAAAGAATACTTAAAATGTAAAAGTGAAGTGGTTGTCGAAAGAAATTACATTGAAGAAGCTATTAAATGAGACGTTTAGTGAGCTAGCTAATTTTGCTCAAAGTCATAACTATGAAGTCAAAGTGTTTATTGTGAATGCTATTGTGAATCATGAGGAGGTAAAAAAAACACAAAGATTTTCTTTATGAAAAACTAAGAAAAAATTTATTTCAAGATAGTGAAGAAGATGATGGGTTTATGGATAATGGGTTGAAAGAAAGGGAAAAAAATGTAGTCATTTAAATTGATGATAAAATGTGTGACATAAGTAATGCTTATGTTAGTGAGGAACTACAAAGTGAGAAACTAATGGATGAAGATGCTAAAAATTATGGGTGATCATGGATTGAATTTTTAAGGATTTAATTCAGATCTATTTCAAATCCAAATAATTGGATCAAACATTTTATTCAAATCCATTTTTGTTGCAGAACTAGTTTGAATTTATTTTTTTTAATCTATATTCAAATATTTATATCAAGTTCAAAATCCAGAATTCATATTTTATAAAATAAATTTAAATTGAATTTTTTAAAAGTTATGAGGTCGGTGTCGACTTGATCAAATTTGGCTTTTTATTGTGGCTGACTTAGTTGAATATGATTGGGGTCTCCTCAACCAAATTTTGGCAAGGATCGACTCAACCCAATTTCGGTCGATCCAATTATTTATAAAATTAAGATTGTGTATAACTTCATATTAAAATCGTTTCTCCCACACGATATATCCATTTTTTATGATAGTTTTCATCTATCTATCCATTTTAATAAAATAATTTGAGATTTAACATAATTCTCGTTAACATTCCGCAATGGGTTATGCATTTTTGTGTAGTCATGCAAGATTCATCCTACAAAATATATTATTCTATGTTTAAGATGTGAACTCGTTCAAATTAATTTCAGTTAGTAGATTAGGTTAGATAATACTCCTCTCAGTATATATATAATTTTTTATTCATAATAGTGACTATTTTAATAACCAATAATTTTTTATTTTGTAAATTCAGTATCTAGATTGGTTACTATAGTGACTAACAACTTTTGGTCACTAAAATTGGTTGTTAATGAAACATTTTCTTGTAGTGAAAAAACTCACTTTCTAGATTATCCGATTAAGAAAAACAACCTTGATAATACTGGTGAATATACATCTCATGTTTTTCATAAGTATTGTATATCAACTGGAATTGAAGTTGAAGATCTAGTAGCACATGTTCATTCTTAAAATGAACTTGTAGAATATTAATAAAATGTCTAAAATTGGTTATAAGACCATTACTTATGAAAGGACTTTTTCTATTAGTAATAATACACATGAAAAATTAGTCTTCGTTCTTTCGTATGTATCCTTCTTCTTTTTTTTCTCTTTATTATCAGTTTTATTTTATAACTGTATAACAATTTATATATTTTATTTTATATGAAATTAAAATAAAACATATAATAACTAAGGAAATACAATAACATAAATAATTAAAATAAAGTAATGCAGCATAGTGGATACAAATAATTGAAAAAACAAAATCGTTGTCATAAAAATAGAGAGCAATGTACTCAAAGAATATAAACCAAAAAAAGTCACATTATACATAAATGTATATCTGATTATAAATCTATCGAAATTAAAATCATAGAGATAAAAAATTAGAAATAAAAAACAATCATAGCGATCAAAACCATATCAAAATAAAAAGAATGAAAAAGAGAGAGCAATGTATACAATCAAAAATCAGAATTAAAAAACAAAAGCAACCACAGGATCAAAAAGCATATCAAAATGAATTTTTGATTATCAAAAAGTCATATTGTGCCTAAATGGATATCTGATTATAAATCTTAGAGATAAAAAATTAAAAATTAATAGAAAAATTTATGAAAAGAAACTGTCTTGCAACAAACTTTGATGCTTACTTGGAATAATACAACTACACTAGGCGTCAAAGAATATTAGGGTTTGCGAATTGACATGTCAGTCCCTAAAATTTGGTGAGTCTAATTAGAATTTTACCTAATATATTAAACTAGCGGACTAAAAACAAGTTGGAATGGACTTGCTTGCTTACTATTTTTTAAATTAAAAAAATTATAAATTAACTTTTGTATAATATATTATTTTAAGAATATAAATATACAATATTATTATAATTTAAATTATTAAAACTTATAAATTCAATCTTAATTATTAATAATTATTAATTATAATAAAACGATATAACATAAAAGAATAAATAATTATTTTAATTTATATTATTATAAACATTAAGTAATCGATTAAAATTATAGAAAATATTTGTTATATTTTTTTAATATGTATATATATAAAAAAAAATTAAAAATAAAAAAAAAGAGAAAACATTTAAAAAAAATAGTGGGCTTGCCCTCGAGTAAATCAAGATTTTTAATCATCTTAATATGACGAATGAGCTCCACTTTTCCATCTTACTAAAATAAATCGCCCTATCATGCAATGACACGCAATAATAAATAGCTTTTATCATTTAACTCGCTAAGACAATGAGAATCTGTCTCCATTAATCTTCTTCCAAACACACATTTATTGTAAAAATATATTGTCTATTAACTTTTTATCAATACTTAAAATTGATTTTTTTTTTAACTTCTAGAATGGACTATTCACTTTATAACAATAAAGTCAACAATCATTTGCGGCAATTTTATAAAATATGTTGAAGTTTATCTTTTGACATTCTTGTAAGTTTATTATTTATGATCACCATTTCTGATCACGACACTTCAATGCTTTTAATAGGTGATGCAAAAGTACACTTTTTTTAACCACCGTATTAAAAATGCAACAACTAGCATTGTTTAGAAGTAATAAATTTACATCAAAATTCCCACTTAAGAAGAAGTGCATACATTTTAGCTTTCTTTCCCTATGCATGCGTTATGAGAGCCAAATGCATCAATACAAGATTAATGATAATTCACCTTCGTATTATAAATTTGAAATGTTAATTTGAAGGGAATACATTTCCATCCCTGTTCATACAATCACACGTCTTCATTTTAAATGTTCAATGTAAAACCATATCATTTTTTCTTAAGTCTGATGTTCAAAAATTAATTTTAACTCCTTAAAATTCTGACAATGCTCAAATTCTTCAGTAAAATAGGCTTTAAAATTCCAAACATTTCTGATTTATGTTGTATTAAACTGCTAAAAGCTCTACTTATTCATATTTTAATAATATTATCTAGGTTTACAAATATTCATTGAATGCATACAAAATTTTCCGATAAGCATTAAATATGTAATATGGATAAAAAAATTCACACAATATTTTCCTATCCATCATTAGAACATAAATTATGTTCTAGAGAAATACTCTAACGCAAAACGTTTAGCAAAATGTGTTACATAATGTGCATTATAACGGCATGACAACGTTTTAACATAGTAATCGCGTTGCCGGAGAAAATACCAACCTAGGATTCCCTACAATTTCCATAGCAAAGGCATTGTATGCATGTTGCAAGTACTAAAAAAGTAAAAGCAAAAAAACAGTAGCGTAAATGGAACTTCAGTCATCTCTTCAACTTCATCTTTGTACGGGGCAGGAACTAGGTTGTGTCTCACATGCATGCATAAATGTAACAAGGCATTGTAACAAAACAATCATCACACAAACGCTTTAAGTAAAGGATGAATAATAACAATCAAAAGAGATGGAGTGTAGACAATATTGAGTTTTCAATTGATGCTTATTGGAGATAATAATATAATCAGATGAGAATCACCTAGTATAGGCTCTAAACAGGATTGGATGATGAATTCTCAACCAAGACAGTGAAAATTTGAACAGTTGCCATCAAAATACTGAGGACTATAAACAGAAGCAATGGAGGCTTGTGAAGTCACATCCAATAGGTAATGAGGAGTCATTTTCAGGTTTTCCACTAGCCTGATCAACGTATCTCACCGCTTTGTCTGGTGTTTCTGCTACTGCCAAGAGGGGCAGAACTCGGACTTGAGAGTTGCACATCAGATAACGAGATAGAACCACCTTGTGAGAAAATTAGACCGACAGAAGTACCAGAAGAAGGTATTCTGGCTGAAAGGGATTCCTTTTTGGACCCGGACATCAGTTCAGACCGAAGCTCTGAAGATGTTGTAGAAGGAGCCAGCTGAGACAGCAAAGACCCCACAGGGTATGGAGTAACTGGCACATCAATGAAAGAAGATACCGATGGACTGTAGCTCAAAGATCCCAAAGGATGGTCAAATTTGCACGTGGACCCAAACTTGCAATGCCCGTTTTGCAAGTAAAAAGCGCAAGGTTGTACGCCCTGTTTTCTAGAAAACAAATTAATTAAGAAAAATCCCAAAAATATAAAATATAAAACACAAATTGTAATGCTGCAATGAAACATGAGAATGTGCTTAAGAACAGTTAAATATTCCAGATAAAATTAATGCATTCAAACAAATAACAACTCTAAACACTAGTGTAACTGAGATGAAAAAAAAATTTACGAATGGATTACACTATAAACACTAAGGCTACAAGTGCGTAACTCCATTGTAAATAATTCTATTTGCACATGCATCCCGGTCACAAATGCGCACAACTGGAATAGATTTTTTTGCACATGAGATCTATGCAAGGCATCCTGAATCCAAAACGAGTAACTTGTGCTATTGTGGTGTCCAATAGCTCATTAAATAGCATGTTTCCTCAAAAACGAAGAAACATGGTTTGACCACAACAAAAATTTATTTCCAAAGGAACTATAAATCCAAATCCTCTCTGCCATAACCCCCAGTTTAGATCCTATGTTTCCATCACATATCCCTCCAAACATAATAAAACTTTAATCATGCAAAACTCAAGATAGAACAGCAACTAACCGTGTCACAATTTGGCATCATGTACATCACTACATTGGCCTTTTCAGTGGAAGCAGGAAAGACAATTTTTATATTTCAGACATATATATGAGCAAGTCACTTTTATGCCATATGAAATTAAAAAGAAAAATAGAGTGAATAGCAGCTTTTAAAATGGGACTGATTATAGGAAAATAATAATCACATGCATTTTATTCAACAGGTTAAACTTTGTCCGAAGGTTAATTTTTCATGAAATAAGGGCTTCGAATGAATATATGATCAAGAGTACAATCTTAGCTATCCCCATTCCTGTAAATAAGAAGTTGCATTCCACATCTCAGGCCTAAAAGGCTCGTGCAGACAGCTTTATATATACATATTTATATTATGTTCTGTCAAGGGCCAAATCTAATCGTGCAAAGCAAAAGTTTAATACTGTCTCTTACTCCAGGTCAATTGCTGTCCATGTTGTTCCTAGTGCAACTGAAGCTACGCTATGAGTTAATTGCCATGCAGGGATACTTTTATAATATCAGGGCTCATGTTACAAAAGGTTGTCTAGACTACCAACAAATTTTTTATTTCTAATGAGTAGGAAATAGTAGTGCTCCCTGAGCACAATAGATGTGCTATTCATACATTTGTCATGTGTAGATATGCACATTTTATATGGATAACATCATAAATTATAATTGTAACACTTTAAAGTACCATACAACTTAAATTTAAATAAATCTAAGAATGTTAACTAGACAATAAGACAAGTAATCAAATCAAGTGAGCAACCATACATACCGGTCGTAAAGGAAGTCCAATTGGGCTAAGAAATGGTCGTGCAACAATATGGTCCCGAGGATGATGATATCGACAAGCTAATCCAAATTTACAGTCCCCTGTTCTCAGAAAGTATTGGCATTCAGGTTCACCGGGTCTTTCAGGAAATAATTGATCCTTAAGTATGTTTCCTGAAGGACTGGTAGTAGAGGACAGCGGAGTATACGGTCTAGCAAAAGCTGATGTTGGTGATGACAACTGGGTCACTCCGTATAAAGAAGTGGCTCCAACAGCAGGTTGAGCACCAGGAGATAGCACAGGACTTACAGGTGCCTGCACAAATTTAAAATTGTCAGAAGAAAGCAACTGCTAAATGAAGAAAAATTGACTTTTCACTTTGCAGACATGTCCCTCTCACCGAATAAGGACTCCATCCAGGAAACTGGACAACCCCTGGAGAAAGAAGTACAGGACCATAAGCCCCTTGTACATAGGAACCGGACAATACAGGGGGCCTTGCCACTCTTAAGTTTGCAGAAGCTCCTGCATACTGTTCAGCCACAGGAACGGTAGGAGACTGCACCTGTTGATAAAATTGAGGTGCAGATGCTGGCAATGGTGTGCCAGCGGGTTGAGGATGATGGAATTTACAGGTAACACCAAATTTGCACTGCCCCGTTTTCAAATAATAGGAGCACTCTCTCTCACCCTGTTCAAAAAAAAGACAGTTAACAATAGCATTGTTTGCTGCGGGCTACAGGTGGCAGAAGAAGAGCAAAAAGAAGAGTCATACTGGCCGTAATGGGTATCCGTAAGTATTTAGTGGAGCTTGACTTAAATATCCACCTCCATTTTTTGGATGGTGGAATTTACAGGATGCTCCAAATTTACAGGTTCCGGTCTTTAAATAATACTGTTCATCAGAATGACGAAGAAGAATAAGTATAACCATTTTAAAAAAATTGCAGATTGAACATAAAAAATCATTTATGGAAATAAAACAAAAACCAAGACCTGACATGGAGGTTCCCCCACCCGTTCTGGGTACTCCCCCGTAGCTCTTACCGCCGCAACAACCTAAGCAGCATTTGACTCAACTGAGTCAATTCATATTCATATACTTTAGCAATAAGATGAAATAAAATACTCGCTATCTACATAAACATTGTTATTTTTTTCTAACTAAAATACGCTTCTGCAACACAACCAGCTATCCTTTAAACCGGATTCCCACTTTCAAGTGGCACTTCACATTGAGAAAGTAAAAATTGAATAGAACCCTCCTCGCTAAAAAGGAAAAAAACTAACTACACAGTAAATGAACATTCCTACAGAACATCGACCTTCAGAAATAAGCAATAACACCGACACAGGGCCAAAAAAGGCATGAAAACAATGCCAACTACAAAAACAAAAAACACTTGCATGAAACTCTAACCTAATGCAGAATCTCAAAGTGATGGAAAGGGTTACCGCAGCACGATCACGAGGGTGATTGTAACGACACCTGCTACCGTATCCGCACACACCGGTTCGCATGTAATACACACAATTGGGAACGCCGGGCCGCTCCGGGTAAGATTCGCCGCCACCGAGCGTTAAATGCCACATGGATTCTACACAAAAACCAAAACCCTAATTAGAAGCCACCGAAAAACCCCCAAAACTAACACAGCAGAAGTTGGACATTAATAAAAGCTAACAGAGGAGAAGAGAAGAGAGAAAGACCTTCGAGAGCAGTGTCGATGCCCGGTGAGGGCCATTCGGGTTGGTTGACCGGGTTGGATCCGTTCCTGACGGGGGCCCGACCGTACAAGTCCATGGAAACGGGTTTGAGTTGGAGTGTCCGAAGTGAAGAAGGTGGTTGGTGGTAGAGAGGTGTTGAAGTGTGTGGAAGATCGGCGAGCTGGTGTTGTTCGGTGGTTTCGAAGCGGAGAGACAGAAAGGGGATTTTCACAGCTTCACTGTACAGGGCGTGCGTTGGAGCGTGCGTGTGTGTGAGAGTGAGTGAGAAAGTGTGTGTTTTGTTTTGCTTCTTCTCTCTGACTAGGACCGTACGGTCTCTAGTGTAGTAGTGTGTTGTAATGGGCTTTTCAGCTCCATTTTCTTTCGCTGTTTTTCTTGTATTAATTTCAGTTTTTTGTTCCTTCATTTGTGCCTACCCGCCACAGTTTAAAATCACAAAACGGGGTTCTCACTTCACCAGTAACCGACACTCATCCTTTTGTAAAGTGACGCAACTGCCCTTCCATTCCAATATAAAATTATATTACATTCATAACATAAAGTTCTACGCTTTTAATTTATTCAAATAATAACAGATAAATTGAATTCAAATTCCAAGGTGATTTCACTTTTTTTCACCCGTTAGAGGTATGGTTTTGTTCACAGGTTTATGATTGAACCGTTTAAATTCTAAGCTGTTTTTCTTTGTTTTCTTTATGTGGGGACAAGAGAAGGGTTCCCAAATGCCGTATCAGAGTGTGCCTCTTTATCTTTTCATAACTAAGTTTTGTTATTACTATAATAATTCAGAAAACTGGACTCATCTTCTTGTATTTATGTTGAATCACATCTACATTCTTACTAGTTTTAGAATAGATATACTCATTCTTATGTTTTTTAATCAATTGAATCACAACTCTCTTTTTGTATTTTATCTAAAAGTATCATCTACTAAAAATTACATAAAAAATTTTACAGTTAAAATTTTAAAATATAGATTACAAATTACTATAGAAAAAACTAGTTAGTTTAATGGTAAGAAAGTTACTCTAATCTTGTATTAATTCTCCTTAAATAATTTTTTTCTTTTAATAAACAAACAACAGTTCTTCGTTTTGTTTTTATTACATTTATACTTTTATAAAAGTCACATATAAATTCGATAACGAGTTAATAGATTTAATCATAGAGAATGGGTATTTATTTATTTATTTGAATACTAGAATATATTTTCTAAAAAGGTAACTTTCATGATATTTTCTGAGTAAATCATTCAATTTTTTTTTATAATAATACTCGTTACTTTTATATTTTAAATCTTCATTTTTAATTTTCGTATTTTTTATTTACGTTTTACATAATATGGTATTTTTAAATAAAACTAAGAAAATGAGTGTTATTTCAAAAAGAAAAAATTAGGATAAAAAGATACTAGTGTCGTGAGTTAACAACATAAAATATATGTCATTCGTTAATAACAGAAAATATGTAAGCGAGGCGACTATTCTGATTAAAACTAGAAGATTCTTAATGTAATTTAGTAATGAAAGAAAAATTAGTTTTCCGTGCAAACTATTTTAACATATTAACTTAACATGGTTTAACTTTCAACTATTAAGAGTATTTGAAAACTAATTTGCTCCATATTTGGTACTTCCCAATGATAATCCACTCATTAAATTTGAAAAGATATTGTTAAGAGTTTAAACACAGTTTCACCTCTTCACACATCTTCATTTCAAAACAAACATTTTTCTTGTTTTTTTCATATAAAATCAGACTTTATTTATTAAATCTTCATTATTTAAAAGAATATTTTCTTAAATTCTGACATTGCTTAAATATTTGAGTAAAATTACCACATATTAATATTTATATTTTTAACTTTATTTCATTAACTAACGTTTTAAAATATTGACTTTCAATATTCCCTGGATTCAAAAATATTTATAGAATGCAGAATATATTTGCAGATACGCACAAGATATGCATGGATGCAATAGTACAAAGCAGAAAACAAAAAAACGAGATGCATTAGAAAAAGTTGTACCAAAAAACACTACCAACATTTTAACCTCCAAGAGCAAGGTCAAATTGCTATTAGATATTCGGTTAAGTTTAGTAAGAGAAATATTCTTTAAACCTGTTATGTGTGGGGAGAGATTGCAGGTAATAGCAGTAGAAAAACTGCAAACAAACCATATATATCTTCGGAAAATGTAACCATAATGATCACACAAGAGCAATAAATTAGGTAAAATAATAAACATTCCGAAGAGATGAAGAATAGAAAGTGTTAAGTTTTCTATTGAAGCTTATTTGAGATAATAATAATAATATAATCAGATGAGGAGAACATAGAAGTGAATGACCTAGTATAGGCTTTTAAAACCGAATTGGATGATGGATTTCTAAACACAGCGATAGCGAATCTTTGAACAGTTTCAATTAAAGCATCGGGGACTATAGACAGAGCAATGGAGGCCTGTGAAATCAATCCAATGGATAATGAGGACATATTTTCAAGCTTGCACTAGCGATGTCAACGTATCTCACCACTTTGTCTGGTGCTTCTGCTACTGCTAGCAGAGGCAGAACTCTGACTTGAGAGTTGCACATCAGATAGGGAAACAGACCCACCTTGTGAGAATATTAAACCCACAGAGGTACCGGAACTATTTCCAGAAGAAGGTATTCTGGCTGAAAAAGATTCCTTTTTGGACCCCGACATCAGTTCAGGCCGAAGCTCTGAAGATGTTGTTGAAGGGGCCAGCTGAGACAGCAAAGAACCAACTGGATATGGAGTAACAGGCACATCAATGAGAGAAGATGCCGATGGACTGTATCTCATGGATCCCAAAGGATGGTCAAATTTGCACGTCGAGCCAAACTTGCAATGCCCATTTTGCAAATAAAATGCGCAAGGTTGTACACCCTGTTTTCTAGAAAACAAATCAATTAAGAAAAAACTCTCAAAATAAAAAAACACACAATTGCAATGTCACAACACGAGATTGTGCTTAAGAACAATCAATTATTTCACATAAAACTCATACTTCAATCAAATAATAAATCCTTAGCTGGTCACTAAACTCTATACAGAATATATGAATCGATAAGTTATAATCACTACTGCCACGTGCAACCAACTCCATCAACAATAATTGTATTTGCACATGCGTAGTAATCAAAATCACAAGTGCACACAACTGCATAGGTTGTTGCATCTGAAATATATGCACCTACGCAGAGCTACCTGGATTTAAAAGGAGTAACTTGAGCAGTCAAGTATCAAATTTGTGTGTAAGTAACCTTTTTACCCAACAAGGTAAAAAATAGCTGACCACAAGTTCGCGGCCAAAATGTACGTACAATGTAATGATGAAATCATATCCCATCCACTGTAGTCCCCAATTCAGATCCTATGTTTCATATCACATCCCCCCAAAGATCATGCAACAGCAAACATGCAAAACAAAATCCAAGATAGAAATCAAACTATCATGCTACAAATTTAACATCAACCACATCATCACTATATTGGAAGTTGTAGTTGGAAACTGAAATGCGTTAACCATCACTTCCAAACTAGATTTCACCAACACCTGGGTTTCCTAAGCTGGAAAATCATTCAAAGATGATAACCAAATTTAACAGTCACAAGACAGTAGATTTTGTTGTCAAAATCTTGAACTGTTAAATTTTAGAGGCCTCTATACCGAAAGCCACATTAATATCATAATTAATTAAAAGAAAAATAGAATGAGTGTGTAACACAGACTTTTGTTGAACAACTTAATCTTTTAGGAAGGTTGATTCTTGACCTGAAATGAGGACTTCAAAGTCCAAATACTTTTTGAGTGGAGGGCCCTGTGTGTGCATAAAATCATCCATGGTTATCAAACTCACAGGTCAACTCACAAACTCGAACGATTTTACTTGTCTCCAAACTAGTTTCTTGGTAGACTCAAGCAAACTCGATCAAACTCAGTTCACTCATGGTAGACTTACAAGTTCACCAAATCCGTTGTTTGGCACAAAAACCGACACAAAATTATGTCATTTGACTATTTCAAACACATTTTGAGAACCCACATCACAGTGAAATATAGGGTTTGGCTTGCAACTTCTCCAAACAAAAAGAGTGTACCCCTCATCAGATCTAGTACTCATGATCTGATTCTGCACTCTATCCCCAACCGACTCAGTGTCACATCAAGTTGTGAAAATTTTAAAATGTCCGGAAGTGGGAATGGTTCAAATTCTTTTGATGTCAATATAGAAGTTTCCTCACTCTCTAGACTTGGGACGAGCAAGTTCAGCTGACCCAACTCTAGATGTACTCAATATTGATAATTTAGGTTTTATGCCAATGTAATGCACACTTTTTTATCAGGGAAAGAGCTTGATGGTGATGAAGATAATGATATTGGAGATGATGTCATTAGAGGATTGGAGACACAAACTTAAACATTTTTCCATTCTTAGTTATTTAATTGTTTTCACCTTAGGAACTTATGTTTCGTAATTGTATGAACGTATCTGTTTAGTATAGTTTAAACTTATACAATTTATGGAATTGAAATGTTGAATTGGAATGGCATTGTGCCACCAACGACCAACTCTATCATTGTGCAAAGCAAAAGTCTAATATTATCTGTTACTCCAGATCAACCGTTGTCCATGTTGACCCTAGCGCAACAGAAGTTGGATTATTGAGTACCTAATGCTATTAGGGCCCAAGTCACAAATAAAAGGGCAGGTTGTCTAGACCACCTGCAGATTTTAATGTCTAATAGGTAGGAAACGCGAGTACTGTGCCCTAAGCAAAATAAACATCGTATTCACACTCTTTGTATATGTACATCTATAAGTATAAAGTAACATAAAACAACATTTAATTAAATCGTAGAAATTAACCAGACAATTGAATATTCAAATCAAGTGAGTAACCACATACCGGACGTAAAGGAAGTCCAACAGGATTAAGAAGTGGCCGTGCCACAATATGATCCCGAGGATGATGATATCGACAAGCTAATCCAAATTTACAGTCCCCTGTTCTCAGATAGTATTGGCATTCAAGTTCACCAGGTCTTTCAGGAAATAATTGTTCTTTCAGGCTGCTTCCTAAAGGGCCAGACGTAGAGGGAAGGGGAGTATATGGTCTTGCAAAAGCTGATGTTGGTGATGATAACTGGGTTACTCCATATAAAGATGTACCCCCAACGGCAGGTTGAGCACCAGGAGATGGCACAGGACTTACAGGTGCCTACACCAATTTAAAAATTTCAGAATAATGCAACTCCTAAAAGTTAACACAAAAAAGATGACTTTCCACAACACGCACACACATGTCCCTCTCACCGAATAAGGACTCCATCCGGGAAATGGGACAACCCCTGGAGAAAGAAGTACAGGACCATAAGCCCCTTGAACATATGAACCAGGCAACATAGGAGGCCTAGCCACTCTCAAACTTGAAGAAGCTCCTCCATACTGTTCAGGCAGAGGAACTGTAGGAGACTGCACCTGTTGATAAAATTGAGGTGCAGATGCTGGCAATGACGTGCCAGCAGGTTGAGGATGATGGAATTTACAAGATATACCAAATTTGCACTGCCCCGTTTTCAAATAGTAGGAGCATTCTTTCTCACCCTGTTAAACAAAAGGCGTGGTTCAACATGGCATTATTTATACTACTGTCAATTACATGAGGGAGATGAGGAAAAAGAAGTGTCATACAGGCCTTAATGGGTATCCGTAGACATTTAGTGGAGCTTGACTTAAATATCCACCTCCATTTTTAGGATGGTGGAATTTACAGGATGCACCAAATTTACAGGTTCCCGTTTTTAAATAATACTGCTCATCAGAAACACCAAGTATTAATAACCACATTAAATTAGAAATTTAAGAAGAAATTTGTAGATTTTATTTGAGAAAAACCATTTAAAGGGGCCAAAAATAGCATACCTGACACGGAGGTTCCCCCACCCTTTCTGGGTACTCCCCTGTAGCTCTTACTGCCGCAGCAACCTAACGCATTGATATTTATACACTTTAGCAATAAGATGTAAGAAAGAAAAAACTTAGTCATCCACATTCTTCAATTCTCACTTTGGAAGTACACTTCATATTGAGAACCCCCTTCCTCGCTAAAAAGGAAAAGAACCAACCACGCAGTAAACGAACATTCATACACAACATTGACCTTCAGAAATAAGTAACAACACCAACACAGAGCCAAAAGAGACATGAAAACAATGCCTACCAAAAATCAACAGCAACAAGACACTTGCATGAAACTCTAACCTAATGCAGAATCTCAAAGTGATGGAAAGTGTTACCGCAGCACGGTCACGAGGATGATTGTAACGACACCTGCCACCATATCCACACACACCAGTTCGCATGTAATACACACAATTGGGCACGCCGGGCCGCTCCGGGTAAGATTCCCCACCACCCAACGTCAAATGCCACATGGATTCTGCAGAAACCGAAAAAACCCTAATTAGAAGCCACAAAGAAACCCCTAAACTAACACAACACAGCTTCCACATAAAGTAAACCCTAATATAAGAAGCAGAGAAGAGAGAAAGACCTTCGAGAGCAGTGTCGGTGGCCGGTGAGCGCCATTCGGGTTGGTTGACCGGGTTGGATCCATTCCTGGCGGGGCCCCGACCGTACAAGTCCATGATAAAGGTGTGAGAGTGTTGGTGTTTGAAGTTAAGAAGCAGTTTCCAGGGAGAAGGGTCTAGAAGATTCTGGAAGATGAGAGAGGTCTGGTGTTGTTTCGGAACCCGCTAGATAGAGACTGGTTTGAGCGGTGTTGGTGAGTGAGTATGTATCTGTGTGTGTGTGTGTGTGTTTTTGTTTCCCTTTCTCTCCAAGACTGTACGATGTCTGATGTGGTGTGTTCACTGTGTTGCGCTTTTCAGCCCGATTTTCTTTCTCTGTTTTTTCTATTAATTTTGGTTTTTCTTTTTTTGTTATTTGGGTGTCTGCGTACCCGCCAAATAGCGCAAAATGTTATGTTCCTTCCAACATCATCTTATCCTGTCATGTTTTAATTAAAACTCAGAAAGGAAGACCTAAGCTAACTTAACAGGTAACCGACACTCTTTCTTAGCTGAAATTACGTGTATAACCTTCGCTCTATGTTTGTTCATTTATTTTATTTTTTTCTTTATTTGGGGATTATTAGATAATAGTTACCTATCAATTCTAGACTTATTTTGTCTCCAATGTCATACTTTTCATTCTAAATGTGATTTATAAACTTCCCTAGTGAGTCTGTGTTTTTTGTTTTTTTATGTAGAGCCTAAGGAAGGAATATTTTAACCTTTTATTTTATTTTATCAATTAAAATGTTAGATTTATTAATTATTTATTTAATATCATTCTTCTGCAGAGTTTTTTGTATTAAGATCAGGTAATTAGTCTAAATATGTTCTTCAATTACTATTTAGTTATAACTTTTTTTCTTGTTTACGAGGAAATCTTGCTTCATTACAGGGAGTTTAAGCTTAATTGTGGAGAATTTCGCATAAACTTTTAAATGTATTTTTGTGTCTTTCTTCGTCATCATGTTTTTTTTTTCGGAGTTCATGACAAGATCCAACTTTCTATATCGGTCTAATTTTTATCTATCTTTTAACCGTCACATAATTTGGCATAATATTTACTTACATATAGTTTTTATAAAGTGATCAGGATTGATTAAAAAAATGGAAATGAAATATATCCCTCTCAATTCTTGAGGATAAGATTATTTAGAAAAATTGAAATAGCATACATCTTCAAATTTAAACCTACATTATTATATCAGTTTTATTTTCATAATTATCACTATTATTAATAATGACAACAATCAATCACAATCATCTCTCCTCTTTTTAGTTTATAATGATTGAAGGAGGGTGATAATACAATTAAATTTTTAAAATTAAGGGTGTGATGATGATTACATTGCTTTTTAACTGTGAAATGTAGAAGAAAAGCATAAGTAACTTCTTTAAGAATTCATCAATAACCAATTCATTCGTGTATTTTGATAGTATTTTTGTAACAAAAAAATCATTTCACACGTACACAGAGAAACACACCAGTTTTATATCTCAAAGAGGATAAAACAAAGACAAACATTTATATAAATTTAAATAAAATTGGTTATTTTTTAGATATATTAGAAATATTATGTTAACCCATTTTAAAGAAAACCTTTTAAAAATTGAATGCATTTCATTTCATGTAACACTTTACTTATGGAATTTCTATATAGTACCTCTCTGCACAAGTAGGGTCCCATTAATATGATACCAACCCACTAATTATAACATTCAATCTATTATTATTTTAAAAGAAGTAAATAATATTTATTATTGCATGTTTTTCTCATTCTTTTTCCTATATTATATCTCTTGTTTATAGTCTCTCTCTTACTTTTTATAATAAATGATACACAACAGAAATAACACCACCTACCATTAATCATGAACATTAATCATACTTGTGTTTCTCTCATCCTAAAACCTAAAAAATTTAATGGACATGCGAAAGAAGAAATGTTCTAGACAATGACTTGCGTTTCGTTTTTTCCATAAGACAATTCAAATGAAAAAAAAAAAAGAAACAAATTCATAATATAAAGTCCAAATCCAATATAAGATTTAGATAAAATATCGAATTTAAATTTTCTTCTGTGTTGAATTCATTTCCCTTCTCCCTTTCATTCTGTGGACGAAATATGATTCATTTTGTTTTTATGCAGAATGATGAAACAGGCTTACACGAAATATTGAAAGAATAAAATTTCTGAATTAGAATATTTATGTATTTATTTAATCACTTGTTTATGTCAAGTTTAGCAATGAATAGATAGATCCTTTGAATACCAAATCATTATCTTAAACTAATATATTTAATTTTAAAATTCATCCCAATAAAAATATCTATAAATTCAAGTATTTTGGAGTTAAGATGATTAAAGAATTTAGAAGGTTGCAAACTTAAAAAAGGAAAATCTTTTATTTAGAATTTATTTTTGAAATTTTTTATGTAAAATTATTTATTAAATTGTCATGATTAATTTTTTTATTGTTACTTTGATTTATATTTATATTATTATTATCTTATTTATTCAAAGAGCGGTTACTCTAATTTTTTAATTTATTTTTCTTTTATATATATATATATATATATTCTCTTTGATATAAAAGCACGTGTGTTTAAATGAAAATTTATAAAATATTATAAAATTGAAAGTAATAATAAGCATAAAATAACCAATATAAACATTTAGAATCACAAAAAAGTAAGTTTTTTTTTCCTAAACTTTTATTTTTTTACATAAAATCCAACTTTGAATATAGAGTTTAGATTTGGATCTTATTTTCCTATTATATTTGTGGTATTTTAATTCTTATGCTTCAATTAATTTATTGTCTACCAAAAGATTAAACCTTAATCTAATTAATAGTTTTGTAGAAAATTTTAACTCCTCATTAAGATATATGTAAAAAAATTCTCGAAACTCGTAAATTGAAAAGTACCGAAAAACAAAATTGGCAAAAAAAATATATTTCTAATCCTAATACAAATCCAACATAAAAAACAACAACACAAATAAAAAGAAAAAAATATATTAACCAAAAATGAAAATAAAAATATCGGTACATATGGGACATAAGATTCAAGCAAATGTAATATGTCAAAATTGTTAAAAAATGACTATAGAATAGAAAAAAACAAGAAAAGGTAAGAGAAGTCACAAAAAGATTAAGTATAAAATAAAATCATGATTGATTATAAGATAATAAAGATAACTAATCATTCTTTTTTTGTTTTGGTAAACAAAATTATAATTTATTATAAAAATGTTTTAACTCATTAAATATCATTTTTAATATCAATAAAAATTAACAAACATTAATAATAATTTAATTAAATTTTATTATCAAACATAAACTTATAATTAATTTAATAGAAGTATATTAGTACTAAAAAGAATTTTAAGACTTTTTTTTTTTTAAACATAATTTTATAATTAATTTAAAAGAAAAATAATAATAATAATTTTTTTAAACCTTATTTTATTAAAAGCCTAAAACAAATGTTTTATTTGTTTTACCCTAGGACTGACCATGTTAGTGTATCCACCTATTATTTGAAATAATCACAATATTATAGATTCTTTATTAGAAGAATGCAACATTTTATTTGTTTCT
>Ga0209589_1000882_pt1 | contig 45744 bp, 17 predicted proteins | sample CowpeawhiteBW_FD_187525 | JGI IMG/M metagenome (GOLD analysis project Ga0209589, IMG submission 187525) | Root nodule microbial communities of legume samples collected from California USA - Cow pea white BW (SPAdes) (version 2) | ecosystem: Host-associated > Plants > Roots > Nodule | place: USA...
GTTCCGTACGCCAGTTCTTGCTTGAGGCCATTGATTAGAATCTTCCCCGTTTGCTTTATGTTCGATCCCAATCTTCCTGCATCGTTGTTTCAATCATATCATCACAACTGTTATATATATATATATATATATAGTAACTACTAACTAGCACACATGCAGAAAAAAGAAAGAAACCTGTAATTCTACTGAACTACAAAAAGAACTTAAGAACCTGCTAACGCATCAAGAAGTGTTGATTTGCCACAACCAGAAGGACCGATTATAGCCAAAAGCTTCCCTGGTTGAGCATAACCAGTAAGACCATTGAGTATTATTTTTCTATTCTTTCCACTTGTAACTCTAGCCTGCAAATTCTCCCATGTCAACGTTATGTCGTTCTCTTCCTCCATGTGTGTGCACTCTATACTAATTTGATTACATCCTGGTATGGAGGTGATTATTTATAGAGAAGAAGCAATTGCAATGTAGTTAAAATGATATTTTTTTAAATGTAAAAAAAAAAAGATTTCATTTGCGTTGGCATTTATTAACTGTTTGAAGTATTGGGCAATAGTTAATGTGGTGGATGCAACAGAGTTTTGCATTGAGTATGGAAAGAGTGGCATACACTGTAAGTGAGTTATTGTATTGTCTAGTTTATAGCGAAATTAACGCTTGAACCGACGGAGCAAAGATATGACAACGAACTCCGACTAATTAATGCTGCCATCTCGTATGTTAGAAATATCAAAGTTCTGTGATAACGGGTACTTCGATCTACCACGTTAACGTGGAAAAGGTATGATTTTGGGTTTGGTCTTAGTAACTTGTCAAACGATTGACTTATAATTTGAGTACGTTTTAAAAATTTAAAAAATAAATAATAGTTTTTTTTAATTCAAATTACATTAATTAAACTGAATTTCAATCTTTGAAACACTATATAAATATAATGTTATTTTTAATTTTTAGAATATATTTATTATTTGAATATACATACACCGGTATCGAGAAAGTTTTGGAGTAATTGTACTGTGCAGGTATTTAATTCCCCATATAGCATGTCGTAGCTTTTTATTGATGGAAGTAACCCATTTTACCGTGCAAGTCAGAATTCGGATTCTTGGAACTGAATTTTCTAGCTTTGTAAAATTGTTCCCCACACGCTGGAAAAAAAGGACGGAACCTTGGCTATTTCGAAATGAATTCTGCCATTGTTTATATTTTCTTCGCAAATTTTTTAAAAGAAGAAAAATATTATTCTAATAATTATGTGTATATATAATTATTTCTTTTTAAATGATGAAAAAGAATTATGTAAAATAAAATTGTGATAACTCATTTGAAATAGTTATTAAAAAATTATTTTCACGATATAGAATTTGGTGATATATAGAAGTAAACAACTATTAATAATGAATAAAGTGACAAAATTAATTTTTTTAAATTGTAAAAATAAGAGAATTAAAAATTGGTATGGAATAGTTATTTATCATAGAATTTTCTTATATATTTGCTGAAGTATAATAAATTTATGTAATAATATTTGAGAAAAAAGTAATTACATAATATATAAAATTATATTTATTAAAGAAGTATTTTAATATTTATTTATGAGTAACTGAAATTTTATTATATGAAAGTTAAAGGTGCATAAATTAGAAGAATATAAACATAATTGAAATGAAACATATAAGTATCCGGTCAAATGTTATGTGTTGTATTAGTTGATATTACGTTCTAAATTATGAATCATTTCTTTTCGATGTAAATATTCGATTTTGGAGAAAGGTTCGATGTTGTCTAATGATTTATCAGGCTGCATATTTGAGTAACTGAGTCATTGTTCAATTAGTAAATTTGATAAAGGAAACTTATGAGTGAAAATTAGTTTAAAAACAAATAAACAATACAAATTTTTAAAAAATAGATTAAAGAATTTATATATATTAACTTGTAATGTCTAAGAGTTTATTTTAAAACTAACTTTAGTTTATTAAAAAAAAATCCTATTTCTTTTTTTTCTGCAAGTACGTTATGGAAAAAGTGGTAGAAAATGTCTTAACAACATTGGTTTACGAACTAAATTCATTATATGTAAGTTAAAAGCAAAATTTATAAAAATATATTATAGGACTTCCACAAATTAATCCACATATTAGAAAAGTTGTAGTTCTATAATTATATTTTTGCATTTATCTATTGGTATTTTTTTTATGTTCAGATTGAGTCGGATCAATGTTCTTAAACCCGAATCCGACCCAAACCTTTAAAGTACCTAATGAGAGAAAATAAGATCTGATCTTGGAGCTCTACTGTGACATGTGACAGCAGATATAGTGAATTATTGGAGCTACCAATAATAGTAAAACAGAGGACAGTTACTGTAATGAATGAGGTAAGGATTGTTCTGAATGTAGTTTGACCAAAGTGCAGTGATAGTTAGACAAATACACCTAATTACATGACAAGTGAAGTAATTCCAATTAATTAGGATGACAATGACCGGATACGGTAAGAATAGTGTATACAAAATTTGATTTCATATCTATCTTATTGTTTTTTGTTTTATACCAAATTAAAAGAAAATACGTCAATTTTTTAAAATTTGCGGATATTCATTGATACTTAAAAATATTTTAAAAAAATTTATAGATTATTAAAGTTAAATCTAAATAAAATTATAAAAAATATACAAATGTAATAAATTTTATTTTAATTTTAGTTAAATTTAACTTAATAAAATATAAATTTAATTTTAATTTTAGTTTTTTTTGGATTATGGATATCGTGGGTATAGATAAGATTATACTCACACTCCATTACGTATAGGATTTTATGTCCATATGCTTACGAACATAGATATTTTTGTCATCTTCAACTTTAATTTGTAAATGTGATATGTAAAAATTAGATAAAGATGACAATTTGAGGCGGCCCAAGGTGAAAAGCGCAGGACGAACTCACATTTTGAGTCCGTCCACATAACTCATAATCCACGCAGGCTTGGTACGAGCAGAACCAGCTGACCCACATAACTTTTTGCACATGTAATTTGATACATTTTTATGCATATTTTTTGAAGGTGCGCATATAATTTGTTCACTTCTAACTAACACTTATGATGTTCCACATGTGTGAGATTGACGGTTAAATTTTGGCCACAAATTCATGTATGCAATATTTATTTATTAAAAAATAATTTAATTACTTAACAAAAGTGGACCGATTCGCGTCTCACATGCCAATACTAATACAGGAACATACCAATATTTTTAGCTTACATTTTTTAATGCAGGACATGCCTAAACGAGCCGGATCGACTTACATTGTCATTCCTTGTAAAAATATGATGCATAACTATGTTTATACCTAAAAAAGAAGTTATCCATATTTAATTGGGAAGGAAAAAATTTAAAAAATTATTCATATTATCTCAAATGTAAATTTAAATAAGTTACAATGGAAAATAAGATATAGATAATTGGTGATATTGACAAGCCCACAAAAAAGAAATTATAAATAATAAGATGTGATATAAATAAAGATAGGGAAAACTAGCATAAATATATTAACTATTTAAAAGTAATGGATTTTCATATATTATTATTCAAAGTCTTCCCACCAAAGTTTTAATTTTAGACTGATATGATAATTAGAAATCAACACCCAATAGAGAGGAAAATATCTATATTATTAGAAATTAATTACCCTTTTATATTTTTATTTTTAGAGATAGTTCATTTTTTTTATCATTTAGTTTTCCGTTTTCTTGTATCTGAAAAAGGAATGACAAACTCAACTAAGAAAAAAAACTTTATTTCGAGTTACAATGAATTAGTAAAAAGGATTACTAATCTATTTTGATCCGTGCAAAACTTAATTAGAAAACCTGTTGGATTTAATCGAAATCTATTTTAATCTATACATTAGTATTTTTTATGGGTGGGTATATAGTTTATACATAAAAATAATTTATTTAAAAATTTTAAAATATATTTTAGGAAATATCAAAAATAAATTTTGTTAAATAAATTTAAACATGGATTTTGAAAAATTAATGAAAACATAGATTTAAGAAATATTTAATCACACAAAATTGGTTAAATTAATTTTAAGAAATCGTAGATGAACCAATCTATTTTCTTATAATTTGTAATAGGTGATTTAATGAATTCATTGTGGATCAATAATAAATTAATGAATTGTTTTATTGATTATATATTAAGCATTAATTATACCATTTCGATTCATGTTTTGTCTTTCACATTCTCATTATGGATCGGCCTAATTGTAGTTGGTAGACCTGAATTTAGACCAATAGGTTATGATTGTTTATAAATAAAATTCATTCCATGAGTGAGTAACGGTTGAGTTGGATTGGATTCAGCTCTAACTTTTCCAATTCATTATAATCTATATTTTATATTTTTAAATTTATTTTGATCGGCTAATATATTGAGTTAGTTATGAATACAGTTTTATTCTGATGGGTTAAATCAATTAATAAAAACAAATGACTGAATTTAAAATAAAAAAGAGATGAAATTTGGCAAAAATATAATAAAAATGTTCGGAAGACAGTTAGAACAAAACTTGAAACTTCCAGAAAAAAAGAACAAGAACAAAACTTGAAACTCCCAGCGAAAACAGGTGACAAGAAAGAAATAGAGGTATGAGTTGGTCTCTTCAATACCAAATATATAACTTCGTTCAAAACAACAAGCATTTTTATGAATACTAAAGTTGAGAACCTTTTATGAATATAAAACATTCAGATGAAACACTAAAAAAAGATATTTTGAAAGAAAACCAACGAGCACCATAGGTACACACAAATATATTTGAAAAAATAACACCAATAAGACAAAGGTGATTACTTTTGGCAGGTGTGATGGAGTTGTAGTGGCTCACGGTTTCTGGCGATTACTTTTAAAAATAGTCATTGCCATTGATTATTTTTATTTTGCTTTACGCACTTAGGGGATGGAGGGAGTACCGTAGGTGATTGACTTGATGGATGTTCGGATGTTTTTACGCGTAAATGTTTCTTCAAGTGTTGTCTTTGTTTAGTTCTACAAAAGTTTTGAAGTTTTCGGTAGTTTTGCGTTTTTAATTGTAAGGTGGTGTTTTGTTTTTTAATCGTAAGATGAGTTCTTCGTCTTTAATGTGTATTTGTATTTTATTATAGTCGATCTTTTATGGTTTAGTTTCTTCTTTAATTATGTTGTATATATTTTTGTTATGGATATGTTTTCTTGGTTAAGGTTATTGTTTATTGAGTTTTCCGTAGGTTTTGAAGTTGTTATGAGCTTATGAGATTGTTAGGTTCGCTCATACGGTAATATATATATATATATATATATATATATATATATATATTTTTTTTTTTTAAATTCCTAAGTACTTAAATGTTATACTGAACTCTTATTATTTCTATGTTGTATTAGTTGTCATGAAGTGACAAAAAAATTTGATGTGATCAAGGATATCGATGGGAAGAGAGAAACATTGACTAAAAGACTTGTGGTTTCTTTAGAATCGTGATGCCAATCGTCATATGAAGTCGATTCTTTTGAATCATTAGGTAAATGAAATGTATCATTGTGCATGTTTGATGAAATGTGGAAAATTTTGTGTTGAATTTTAATTATTGTGGTGATTATTATTGTGAAAAAAAGAAGATTTAGGTTTGTAGAATGACAAATTGGTTGAGGCTCATGCCAAGGTACTAATTGAAATTAACATTCTAGTTATCTATCAAATGAATATGCAACAAGGTGAGTTAGAAAGCAAACGCTTATATTTGAAGCTATATTAACTTTTAGTTAAGTTACATAGGGACTAGATTTTTTTATTATTACTTTTTGGAGAAAAAGACTAATAGTTTGGATAAATTAGATGTCTAGAACCCATTATTCAACTTTCGAAAATTTTGATTAGTTTTTTTTATAAAATCCATATGAGCTAATGATCCTTCATCTTTCTAATATTGTCATGATCTTTTTATAACTGATTTCTCATTATAGATTGCTTATTGTTTTCTTTTTCATTTAGTAAAACTATAATGAATTGTTAAAAAAATGGTATTGGTTTGAGTGAGCATTATTTATGTTATTGTTCTTTGAATATTTATCATGACTAATCCATTGATCTTGTGTTTATTACCAGAACCATGGGACTATTTAGTTGTTATTTTGTGTTTTTTTTTAATAAATTGATGCTAGAATTGTAGTTTGGGAAAATTTTACATGTATACTTGAAGGTTTTTTTGATTTACATGTGACTATTAATCAACCAATTGGAGTAGTTAAATATCCAGGTGTTGCTAAAGGGTTATAAGTTGCCTCTCAATATCATGTTATTTTCAATTCCTCCAAATATTGATTTGCACAACTAATTTGTTGTTTTGTTCAAACTTCTAAGTTTGTAGCTTTACAACTTACAATGACTTCAATAATAGAATCTGTGAACTACAAGGTAGTAGTTTAAGAAGGAGCTCTATAAGTATACTTTATAGCCTTATAAAATTGGAGTATACTAATGATAGATGCCATTGCAGGAAAGATCAATAAACTTATAGTAGTGTAGTAGTTACCATAATATATTTTTCAACAAAAAAGAAATATATTACTATGAAGGAGAACATGTACATTAGTGCTTATTATAAATCCTCCTAAAAAGAGAAAATATCGGAGAAAGTAGAGCCATTGATTTAGTGGAATAAGAAAGAGAAATTCCCTTGTAAGAGAAAAGATCCAAATAATTGTTTGAAGCAATTACAAGGCATTCCAATTTCTTTGCACATTAGCAATTGCATTTTTAGTGAGCCGGCCTTTACAAATTCTCCAATTCTTTTCATACCTCATTTGCATCATCACTGAACCATCTTGCACAAGATAGGTTTGTTGTAGGAGAACTGAACCATGGGAAGAACCTTAAGAAATCTCCCTACTCTACATTAGAGGATTGTATTCAATTGGGATTTCAAAATATTTCTAAAGATTTATCATATTTAATCAAGATTTTTGAACATAAAAGAAATGACACAGTGTGTTTTTTAAATTGCAAAGTGCTCTGTGTTTATATTATTATGTTTATTATTTTTAAAGAGAGTTTCAATGAATAAATCTACATTAGGGGATTGCATTCAATTGGGATTTCAAAATATTTTTAAAGACTTATCATATTTAGTCAAGATTTTTGAACATAAAAGAAATGGTAATGTGTGTTTTTTAAATTGAAAAATGCTATGTGTTTATATCATTATGTTTATTCATTTATGCCAATCTCAAGGACCATTCAAGGTTTTACAAACAAAGGCTATACTAATAAAGGATTTTGAATGTTGTTCGGGTTTATATCCTGATTGTTGTGTTAGTGGGGGAACTATGTGTTGAGTTTATATAAATTTTTTATTTGTGGGTTATAGTTATGGAGAGATTGTGGTTCTATATTATATGACATTGGTCTTACACATATAAGGTATTTGACACAACTTTTACTCCAAAACCTTAGGGCAATGGTGTTATGGATCTTTATTCTTATATAGTATTTAACTTTGTTTATTCTATCCAATGTGGGACTTTGACTTACACTTGAACTATTTTCAATATTATGAAGCTCATTTAGCCGATAGATCAGAATACAGGTAAAATTATTAAGATTTATTCTTTAATATTGGTCATGGTTTGTTTACTTGTGATGTTGTAGGCATTTCTTCTTTATCTATTATATAGACATGTATTGACTAATAATCAAGATGATATACTTTATGGTATTTATATATTTGTTTCTAAGGTCACATGTTGTAATCTATGCATATTCAAATCTAATGATATTCTAGGTGTACAAATATTATATCATTACATGATATAAAAAGGAAATAAAAAACATTTGTAGACGTATAAATATTATATTCATTATATAATACTTCTAAAATTCAATTTAATCCATAATAATTAAATTATATTTTAATATTATTGTGCAACAACTAAAATAAAAGATAAAATAAAGAAACTATAATTTTAGTTTTTTTAGTGTATTAAGATTCATATATGGTAACTTAAAGCATTAAACACTTTTAAATAAGTCATTCTACCATTAGTTATTGAAACCAAAACCAATCATTACTGAATTCTTGTCTCTGTGTTTCGAAAGTAGTTTATTAAAAAGATAGATTTTAAGAGTTTTTCTTTCTTATTTCTAAAACTTTTTAAAATGTTTAAATATGGACAAAAACATTGGATTATATCACAAGTAAAGGAAACATGCAAATAGCGCAGATAAAGTTGTGCTTTAATCAAGATTTGGATTTTTTTTTCTTAGGTAAGTTTTAGTCCTCATTTTCTTAGGTAAGTTTTAGTCATAAGTAAGTTGTAAAGAATACGAACCAAATTATATTAAAATATGGGCAACATAGACACTTTGAAACGAGATACCAAGTCAGATATTTTCATGAAGAACATGAGCATCTAATTTAAGGAAAATTATTTGTTGACAAATTTGTCAAACTAGACAAAATTTTTATAAATAGAATTAAATAGAATATTTTTTATTTTTTAATGAAAATAAAGTAATAAAGTAGTACCTTATTTATTAAAAAAGTGTAGTTTAAAACTTTGTTTGTCAAAATACTATTACTCATAATTTAAAGATGCAACACTAAAGTCCTAAGAATCATCACGAACTTCCAACACAAGCATAAAATGAAAACGCATATATATATATATATATATATATATATATATATATATATATATATATATATATATCATAAAAAATGCATAGGGGCATAAATAAATAAACAAATTTGAATAATTAGACATATTTAAATAATTTGAAATTACATGCACGCATTCATCTAGTAAATTCAAAAGATTTTCACATAAAACAAGAGCAGCGAAGTTAGTAAACAAACTAACACATCGAGCATCATTTGACTCTAGTGTCTCTAAACTGATTGCAGTGAGAACTCATGGTCGAAGACTAATGGATGCAAGAAAAGGCTTGAACTTCTCCTTGAACTTAGTGATGACCAAGAACAGAACTCGATACAGAAGAATCATTGCAAACATGATTGCAAGATCGACCCACTTAGAATGTCCCATTTCCACGTGCCATGTTTCTGCTAGAACTTCTCTACCACTCATGCTTGCAGAGCCTCCTCCTTCAAGATTCACTGAAAATGTTAGGCCATCAAAGTCATTCTTGAAGGATCCTTGGAGGGCATACTTGAGGAAGGAAACATAGTAGAAAGGGTACTTCCACAATGGCTTCGGAAGATCATTTGGCAGTCTATAGAATCCACCCGTTACAATCATGAGTCCTTCAACTCCACCAGCAAGGAACATGCCTATTACATAGTTTGGGGAGATGCTTCCAATCACCAACATGAGACTCTCAACCCACATAACTATGGCAAATAGCAAAGATGTGAAGTAGAAGAAACGATCTATTCCTTTGTGCAATCCACAAAGGTGGTACACTATTCCTCCAGGAATAACAGAGATCAGTATCATGTAAGGAACAGCAGAGAATGTGTGTCCTATCAGAAATGCTGTCACCCCATAGTGCCCATTCAATCTCTCTCGTCCAAATACCTGACATCACAAATATTTGATGCAGTTAGGTTAATAGTGTATCAAAGTTTGGATCGTCAAAGTTTAGGTAATAATTTCATACTTAATACTTTTCTTAAATTAAGTAAATTTCAAAGCAGTATGTGTCTAGTTCAAGAACAAGTGTTACATTACAATATGTTATGTTTCTTAGTTTCTTAAAACAGTTTCAAATCTTTGAAAGAGTAGTATGTCTAGTTTAAGGACAAGTGTTGCATTACATTACATTACAACATGTTATGTTTCTTAGTTTCTTAAAGCAGTTGTTGACTCCAGAAATGGAAGCTGCTTCACTATCTGGCAATAAATGACAGGATGTTTACCTTCATTTCCTCCAGGAGTGGAGAAAATCCACCGACAAGGGTCATGAAAGTCAGAACTGAAACAAAAAATATGAGCAGAGAACCTCTCCCCTGAAAAATGCATGAGGGTATTGTATTACTCTTCAAAGTTTGTTTATTAAAGGTAAGCATTGTGCTTATTATCTACTGACCTGAACAGATCCATTTTCTGTGCCTATGTTGTAGAAGATAGATCCAATGCTTATAGCTATTACAATAAAGACTATTAAACGTAGCCAGTAATTGCTTATGTCACGAAAGAATTGCAATGAAGATCTTCTTGTAAGAACAAGGCATTGAGTGGGAAATGCAGCATGAATCCTGTTCTTCCTTGCTTCACAAGAATCCTGAATTCATGCAAAAGTAAGTATATTTTGTGTGTAGTAAGTGTTTGGGTTTGTGAAATTATTCTCTGTCTTGTAGTGTTGGTAGGTAGGTAGAGTGGAGCATGAAACTTACACTTTCAACTATTTTTTTCACTTCCCTTTTAACTTGTTTTCTTACTTGAGACAACCTATAAGACTTTACAAGGGTATCAATTGCTTTTTCTGTACTTACTCCCTTGCCAAAGCCTTCTTCAGCATCCTGAGAACAATAAGATGAATCAATTTAATTTTAGTATTTTGTCAGCATTTTCCTCTGAGATAGTAAAAGTTGAGAATATACGTACCTGTTCGAAATCTTTATTTATGATCCTTAAGTAGTGATCAGAAGGATTGTGGAGGGTTGGGCATGGGAAACCGTTTGAAGAAAAAAACTGCGATGAATCAAAAAGTTACTATGTGTTTTGCCATCTTCAGATCAAAAGATGTTTATGTACTAGGAATGTAGGATTTGAGTTCTTCACCTGATTTGCATCAGAGGCTGGACCAAAATATACAGTTTCACCAGAAGACAGAAGACAGAGATCATGAAAAAGTTCAAAGACTTCACTGCTTGGCTGGTGGATGGAAGTAACAATAGTTCTTCGAATTCCATCTCTTAGATTTAAAGTTGCAATTCTGCTCATAACATAATAGGAAGCTGCACTATCAAGTCCACTTGTTGGTTCATCAAGGAAAAGGAGTCTTGGCCGTGTTAGAATCTCAATGCAGATGCTAAGTCTCCTCTTTTGTCCCCCACTGAGACCCTTAGAACCCCACCCTCCAACCCTTGTGTTAATGGCACCTTGCAGACCCATTTCTCTGAGTGTGATATCTGCTTGTTCCTTCTTCTCTGCTGTGGACATGGAATCTGGAAACTGGAGCTCAGCAGAGTAGTATAAAGTTTCCCCAGCTGTTAAAGTTGACAGCATAGCATCTTCTTGTGTTACATAGCCCTGATTTCACATGGTAGTTAAAGCAATTATTTCTTTCCTGCAAAAGGACGCTACTTTTTCTTCTAAGGTATTGTAGATTTTGAGAATTTTCTTACTGATGTTCCATAGGCCAGTGTTTGTTTCTGGCCATTGATTAGAATCTTCCCTGTATGCTTCATTTGTGAGCTCAATCTTCCTGCAACATTGCTTGAATCATAAGATTTTATACAGGTAATATACAGATAAAGGAATCAACACTACCATGATGAATGAATTGTAGACACTAGAGTGTGTGAGTAATAACCTGCTAAACCATCAAGAAGTGTAGATTTTCCACATCCTGAAGGGCCCATTATGGCCAGAATCCTCCCTGGGCTAGCATAACCTGTAAGACCCTGCAAAATTGGCTTCTTTTTCTTTCCACTTGAAACAGTGACCCACAAATTCTCCCATGTCACTGTTATGTCCTCCTTCGCTCCCTCAACTCTTACACTCATTTCTATTGCCTTGGTGTCATCACCTTCAGCTGTGGTTAAAACTTGTGGGTTAGTTTGGAAAAGCTCATGTTCTGGACGAACAAACGTAAGAGTGATTAAGCAATGTGACTCGATGGTTCCATGCAGAGGTATTGTGGTGTTTGCATTCATTGATGTGAAGGGTTACATTTTCACAGAAACATGGAGAACAAGGGAGTTTATTGATTACTGCAACTCGTGATTAGAGATGAGAGTTTTTGATTTTGTTTTAGAAAGCATAAACCCACAGAACATGTTACGAGGTAACAGCAGTTTATAAGGCGATGTAAACAACCAGAGCTTCGAAAAATACAAAATACATTCATTGTTGATTTACGAGACACTCAACAATGTGAGTATTCATTCCAACTCAAACAAGTTGAGAGAGGGTTGAAAGAACAAGGAAAATCTTAGCCGCACACATTTATTCCCTAACAACACATCTCTATTGTTGTAACCATCATGTCGGAAAAAGGTTAAAAGTGGTCTTATGCTGAAAGGTATATTATTGTTTTTGTTATTTGACCCACGAGAGAGCAGTAAATAGGAAATATAAAGTAGAGTAAATAAAAATTATAATAGAATTACTGTCTTTAGTGTAAAAGAACAGAAATAAAAAATTATAATATAATCAATTGTTAAGAGTTAAAAGTAGGTTATGATTCTAGACTCATTTGATTCTAAGATGAAACAATTTTCAATATTTTTTAGTTGATGAAAAAACTGTATACTAATTTTTATTGGTAGATTATTTTCATAATAAAAATATCTAAACATAAATATGGTCATTTCAGAATTAATTCATTAATATTAATTCAAAATGCACTATTTATTTCCTCACATTTGGGAGCGGAAATAAAAGATGTGAAATTCACCTTTTTTTTTTCCTTTTGTTGTTTTCACCTAAACAAACACCAAGTATTTCTCAATTCAGTTACATTTCCCCTCTGTTTCTTCTACTTGTGCAACTTGCTTTGACTTAAACATATTGTAACATTTTTATTTAAATGTGCATCATGTTTCTTGTTGTTCAATTAATTGTAATGTAATTTTTTATTTCAATTCTTACATAAACGCTTTTACTTCAATTATTTACACAAAGTAAATAGGATTTTTTTAATTTAAAAAGTAAACAATTTTTAAAATTAATTATCAATTATTAGTACAAGCTATCATTTACTTAAATTTCTACCAATTTTTTGTGCATCTTTTAATTTAAAAAATAATCATTTTTTTAATTAAACCCAACCCTTTAATTTAAAAAATTATCAATTTGTGAATCAAAATTATATACTTCTTTAAAATTTGAATCTGTACCAGTTTGTCTATTAAGTTTCTAAACTTCTTAATTTTTCTTCTTTTTTATGATCTTTTGATTTTATTTTAAATTTCACGTCTGTATGTCACAGTTAAGTTAAATTATATACTATTCTTAAACTTTCATGTCATTCTTTATTCCTCTCAGGTAAATAATTGTTTCTAACTTTCTAAATATTGTTTTTAAGACTTTACACATCTTTCTTTAATTATTTATCTGTATTGTTGACTCCATCCACGAGATAAATAGAAAGGTTAACTATATTTTTAGTCTCTCACATTTTAGTAAAATTTGAAATTAGTTATTTTTAAAAATATATGAATTTAATTATTTTAACCAGATTTTGTTAGATTTTTCTGACATTTCAAACATATATCATCATAATATTTGAATTATTTATACCATTTGACATATTTTTTTTTAGATGTTAATCCAAATATTATCATAAAATATATTTAAAACGTTAAATAAACTTAATAAAAACACAATTTCTAATAATCGGCGAGAAAAATCAACAACCTTACTATTCAAATACTATTTATGTACACAGCAGTTGTCTGAATTTGATGTATCTAATGTCAATTATTATTGTTAGGCAAAGAAAAGTTAAGTCCATGTAACCTCAACTTGCAGAACTCGACAACCTTAAACAGACAAAGTTTGATAATGTGGATTACACGATCAATCTCTTCCTTTGAACCTCTTTTAAAAGAAGAACCATTAGAGTCTTCCACATATTGTCTCCATATAAATTTGCTCAATAGTTTGGAAAAAAAAAAAAAACAGGTAATATATTTCATATTCAGTATCTGCTAGGATAATTTATGGTGAAAGAGAAAGAAAATGTGATGGATAATGACTTTGGTTTGCAAAAAGAAAAGAAAGAAAGGAAGATACTTCTTTTTATTGTTTAAACCGCGTCAACAAGAAGTAAGAAGTTGGTCTGGTCATTTTTCATAAGAAAAATAATATCTTGACTATTAAATTTTGACAATTTTCTCTTATAATATTAGGTGTCCTTTTTTAAGTGATTTTTTATTTTTTCATTTTTTCATTCTCAATATTTCAAAACCACTCAAAAGATATTAAGTTGTCAAAATTTAGTAGTCAAAATATCATTTTTTTTTTCTCGGTACGAGGACAATGACCCAAAAAGAGAGGTGTGTGAATAAGAGAAATGAAGAAAGAGAGGACGAGAAAAAACATAAATATTTCACTTTTGGTTTAGAAAAATTAATCTCATCTGAAGCTATATTCATTTCATCTGTTATATTTATATTCAAATTTTAGGTTCAAGCTTTGGGTTTGAAAAACTCTCCTGAAAACTTTAACAGATTTAAGATTTTAAACTTAATAAATAAAGATTCTTTCCCTAAAAATGTGAAATGATAAAATTAAATCTTAAATAAGACCTGCATTCATAAAAATAAAAATTATTTCTTTTATCTTAAAATTAACCTTTTCTCCCTACAAACAAAATTACTAAAATAGAAATCATATAAAATTACAATATATATATATATATATATATATATATATATATATATATATATATATGAATGATATTTTAGATGGATGCAAAATAAGTAAGACCTAATGATAATAAATGATAAAAAAATCTTATGCAAATTACTCAGTGTTCTTTCTATCTGTGCAGGCAAGAGTTTTCTATACACTACATTTTTCATCATTGATGGAAGATGTGAGGTACAAAACATTAAACAATAATAACAAATTTCTATATCCTTGTCAAACTAGATTAATTATCAAAAGAATAAATTAATCAGTGAAATGATTGAAAAAGAAGAAAGAAAAAAAAAGAATGGACTTGTCTGAAAAAATACCTTCTTCTGCTATGAGCATATGCAGAGTAGTTTTTCTGTTCTTCTCCTCTAAAATATCTTCTTCTTGCACAAGAAGATCACAGTGAACGGAACTCGAACTCGTCATGCTATTTGTTGTTTCTTCTTTGGTTATCTGTTGCTTATTTATGTGCTGTGTCTTTGTTTGGTATGAAGAATGGAGATATAGAAAGCTTAAGCATGGTCCATTGTTTGGTACGTGAAGTGAATACATGAAACTGTGATGAAGGGCAAAGCCATGAAACTACATATATAGGGCACGTAATACAAACCAGCCCTCATAAACTTACACCAAATCTTTGATCGTCCACGTGTACCTTGAACTTTTCAAATGCTGCTTAGGGTCAAAATATATCATTCAAAACTTGTTCCTCGATATTCCAAAACCAGATAAAAACGGAAAAGAATATGATTATAGATGTGTTGAATGTATGAACATTGTGTAATTAAACTTGAATGTTATCGGTTGATCTAATCGGAATCATAATTGTTGCAGTCTGCTATGCTGTGCAGGCTCGAAGATGATTGGGAAAATGTGGTATTGATGGAGATTGTGACAAAAAAATTTAAGAGTGGGAATAAGAATTTTACTTGAAAGAGAATAAAATTGAGGACTCATGGGTACTTAATTTAGAATGTCACTACACAACCCCACATCTCATTTATTAGTAAATGTCTTCTAAAGTTATCTTTCAGGGAATTTATTAGTAGACGTCAAACGGTGTATTTTTAATTATATTGTTCATGTGGATGAAGACCATGTTAACAAGTCACTGTTTTGATTCAATCAAAATCACTTCTGATTGTTTTGATGATACTGTAAATGATAACCGAATGATTATTGCACTTGCATTCCTTTAATTTTCAATTCAAATAGCATACTAGATATATATTCTTAGTAGATTGAAAAATACATTAGGCTTCATGGAAATAAACACTAAAAAAGTAAAATTAATAAATGTAAAAAACTTTCATAATAAATGCAAAAGAGACTTGCAAAAAAGTTTATACTAAACTTTTCTAGCCAAGAAACTTTCATCACCAAATTCTCTACACAAATATAGAGAAGTTTGGATAAATATTTGTATAATCAACTTATTTAAAAAGTAATACATATATATATATATATATAGTTAATATTAAAAATATTTTATTTATATTCATTATTTAAAATACATGATATATATTTTTATACATTATATAATTAGGTTATAGTATGATGAATTGTGGACGTTCAATATAAACATTTGTCGGATGTATTTCATTAGTTGGTACTTATATTTTAGTTTTTTTAAATAAATGAGTATGATATGACATCGTACCATCACCGACACACAAAAAAATTAATAAAAAGAGTTTGTATAGACATATGTTTTTTTAAGAAAATTAAATTAAAAACATTAAAAATAAAAAAGAATTGAAAAAAATTACTATAATAATATAAAAAATTGCTATTAAATGTTAATAGTTTAAAAAAATACTATAAAGTTATATTTTTCTTAAATAATTTTTAATATGGTTGATGAGGAAGTAGTTAGTATCTTCTCCAGGGAAAGCAGCAAAACTAACTTTACACATGTTACCTTCCTTTTTTAACATAATCTGCTAAATTTTCTTAGGTAATGTGTCGTTTACTGTTTTTAAGGATAAGAGAAGAAGACATAAGTAGGAACTGTTTTGGAAGCAGGTGATTGCGTTCCTTGTTAGATTTGTGTTAACCAATTCATGAATAGATAGAATAGCTTGTGCATAAGCTATCGATGTTTGAAACTTTTAAAGACCATAAATATACTATGCATAGTTATAAATACAGTCTTGTCACTTCTTGGATGATCATAAGTAGCTAATTGATATTCTGAGATGCTTATTCTTACGTTATTCACGCCAGCCATCGTGATTCACCTTAGTTTGAAAGTCAAATTTTGACATGTTTTACTTTTTGGCACATAATTAAAATGTGGAGGTTGAGAAAGAGAAGTGAGTAGGATCCATATAATGTGACATGAAATGGTAGGTATAGTCCTTACTACTGTTACGTTCAATTTGAACTCTCCACGTTGGCTTAAAAGGGTCAAGTTCTGATGGCAGTTTGACAGTTCTGATATGACAGTTATTTTGTCACACATATAGAAAGCCACCGTGATGATGAGAAGGGAAAGTGGTTCACATTTTATAAATAAAAATAATTAAATTATAATTTAAATTTCATTTCCTGAAATAATAATTGAATAAAAGAGTTTGAGTTTGTATGATTTAACAGTCTTAGACTGATACATAATTTTGTAATAGTTTGACAGTTTAACAAGAAAAAAATTATACTTCATCTAAAACTCAACGAAAGTATAATTATTTAGGAAAAAAATTTAAAGTAAATATAAAGTTATTTATGTAGGAGGGAATTAGGATAAGTTTAATTTATATAATAAATTAATTTTATAAAATTAAATTATTGAAAGTATAATATGAGAATTATCCCAAATTGATTCTAATAAAATTTGTTATTTATAAAATTACTTGTCATTTTTAGTGAGATTACTTAATAATATCTTATTTCATGTTTAATATATATATATATATATATATTAGAATAAACAACAATTATTAAAAATTTATATTAATTAAAGATAAAATAAATTTATTATGTATCAAGTAGTTGTTAATACGATACTATAAATTAATTTTATAGGTTGAGTTAAGTTTGAATTAAGGTTAAATCATTCTAAAAGTCTCCATTTTTGTAGCAAAATCTCAATTAGGTCTCCTTAGTTTTATTTGACTCAATTAAGTCCTTATTTTGAAAACTTCGTTACAACTAGGTCTTTTCCGTTAGTAGTACACTAACGGTGTTAATTATGTGCCACGTGTGTGATTTTTTTAATTGTTTTGATTTTTATTTTTTTTTATAATTTAAAAGAAAATAAAAATTGTCACGTGTCAATCTGACATTGTGCCACGTGGTCAAGACAATATGATGTGGCAATGGCAATGTCACGTGTCACTATTGGATGTGAAAAGTTTCAATGCAGTCCCTGTATTTGCTTTTTTATTTCAATTTGGTCCCAATTTTTTAAAAACTGAACCAATTTCATCCCTATATCAAATTTAATTTTTATATAAAATTTACAATGATATTTAAATTATAATTGATATTTTAACAAAATTAAGTTTATTTAAATGTATATTTTGTATTGAACTGAATTTAAATATTGTTTTAAATATTTATATATCAATAATTTATAGATAAATGTTAGAGTTGGTTTAAAAATAACAACTTTATAAATTAAATTGAAAATTTTTAAATAAATTTATTTATTTTAAATTGTTATAAAATTGTTTTAAAATTTTATATTTGAATTTATAAACTTTTTTATTTTAAAGCAACTCTAACCTTTATCCATAAATTATAGATATATAAATATTTAAAACAAAATTTAAATAAAATTCAATGCAAAATATACATTTAAATAAACTTAATTTGGTTAAAAATATTAATTATAATAAAAATACCATTGCAAAATTTATATAAAAATTAAATTTTATATAGGGATGAAATTGATTCCATTTTAAAAAATTGGTACTGAGATAAAATAACAAATACAAGAATTACATTGAGACTTTTCATATCAAATAGTGACACATGGCACTACTATTGTCACATCACATTGTCTTTGTCATGTAACATAATGTCATATTGACATGTGATAATTTTTATTTTTTTAAAAAAATTATAAAAAAATAAAAAATGAAAATAAAATTTAAAAAAAAAATCACGTGCTGACATATGACACATAGTTAACACTACTTGGGATTTTACTACAAAAATGGGGATCTCTTAAATGGTCTAACCTTGAATTAACATAACTTAAAAAATATTTAAAAACAAATTGTTAAAATAGATAAAATAGATAAAATATAATTAGAACAAATAAGAAGGTTTTGTTTCATTTTATTAAAAATCTAAGAGTGATTAAAAAATAATATAAAAATTAAACAAATATGATGTAAGAATATTTTCTTGTACATGCACACACCACATCCAAATATATTAATAGGATAAATTTACCACAATTTATGATGTGGGTCATTAGAGAAAAACTTTTAATCCACGTCCACCTATCAATTAATATTTCACACAAAATGCTATAAAATTTTAATTTATCATTTTCTTTTTGTTGTATATGTATAATTGTTCAATCATCTACTATCATAATATCTTACCTCTTATAGACAAAATAAAGTATAGATTTATTTTAATAAGAAACTTTTTTCATATTATAGATAAATTTAATACAGTTAAAATTGTTCATATTTCAAAATTTAAGTTCTCTCATCACTTAAAAAAATGAAAAACATGTAATAATAAGCAATTTTACATAATAATAATAATAATAATATTATAAAATAGTTGATGACAAAATTTCCTATAAAAAACAATGTTAATAATTTTTTTAATACAATTACATTTATCATAAACAGCATTTTGTTTTAATATTTTTATAATACATATGTTCGAGGCTAAATTTGTCTGAGTATAATACAATGTGCTCATAAAACTTTAGAAAATAAGATTGTAATCATCATTCCAATACTTTTGAACACAAGTGTATTATAATTTAGAAATTTTCTAACATTTGCTTTAGTAATTTCTCTTCTTAATGTTTTTTAGTAGTGTTAGTGATAACCAACACAACAAATACACTGATTCCATATAGCAAGTAATAAGTATTTTATCGTTCTCTCTTAAGAAATTTGTGCAACGTATGATAACTATCGCACTTCACAACCCTATTAGGCACAAAGTTCACAAAACACTAAGAAACTCTTTTTATATTTTATCAAACAGTTAGTGTGCAACAAAAAATTAACATAGTGTATTTACAATTTGTCAAGATTAAACTTCAACCACTTCATACTCATGCATTCTAAATTATCTCAATTCCATATTCATGTTAAAATCAACTCACAAATATACTTAAATTCTATTCCTAGAGCCTTTGAGTGTAAGACCCATGAAAAATAAATAAATATTTATTTAAAATAAATGCAATTGAAAGGACCTCTATAGTAATTAATGCAGAGAGTTAGGACAATGAACAATACTAGCTTAAGTGATTGAGAGTACTTGATTATATGGAAATGATTTGAGTTTGAGTCCATTGTATGTCATTAATGTGTTAATTTAATTATTTAATTATTTTGCATGTGTGTTATCACTGCAGTGTGATAGTATAATCATAGGTGTGCATGAATTATATAATGAAACATGGATTGATTGGTTGGTTGTGCATATACTTGGTAATTGGGTGAATTTGAGTTCAAACCTAGGTTAGTGCGAGATAGTTCCTTTTCACATTTTATATTTTTTTTGTTAAGCCGTGGAGAACCTAGAAACCCTAGCCGTCAGGGAAGCCAGAGAGGTAGAGGTAGTGCATTATGGAGGAGAAACCTTAAAGTAATGGCACTTGATGGACATTAAGCTGTATTTTCGTTTTTTTAATTTATTATTATTATTAAGAGCTGGAAAAGAAAGGTGAAGGGTGAAATTAGGGAGGAGAAAGAAGGGAGTTGATACTACTACGAGGGAGACTGTTTTGAGTGCACTAAACCTGACCCAAGGAGTACTCAGAGGACTAGGAAGAGTGCTTTATGAGAGAGGCAAGGAATTGGATCATTTTTTGGATCAAGAGAGGACTATGATTGCAATTGGAGCAAGGAATCTAGGTAAGAGGAGCTGTAATTTTGTGTTTTAATTGATGTATGTGTTTCATGATGTGTTGAAGTCTTGATGCCTGAAATTCTTTTCAATTCACTTTGTTTTCGAGGTTTTTAGGTTTCTATATAGAAATTGCATGGCGGCATTAAAGGCTCGCCAGATGACACAACATGAGTAAACCCAATTTTCTGAGTTTTGGCACGAACCACCTGGTAGTGATGAATGCCCGCCAGGTGACATAAGCAGACTTGGTTCGTTTTTGGGTTTTTTTTGAATTCTAAGGTTATTTTGTTCAAGGGAATCCAGTTTGTAGTATTTTGTTGAGTGATTGATGTCATAAACTGATGAATTGTTATTGTGTTTTGATGTATTGGATGAATCATTGCGTGAATGAAGATGAATGTGTGCTAGGGTTTTGGGGGAAGAATGGGGAATATTTATTATGTGATTTATGAAAAAAAAATGATGTTGGTATGATAAATTAGATTCCTATATTTACTGGAAGCATGAATACATGTGTTTTGCATGCAATGGGACGACTGTTTGAGTGGTTGGGGGTCCTTGTGGTTCTTCGCAGGTGCAAGAGAATCTGGGATTTTCTCAGAAACTGATGCACCACCTGGCGGTACATGACTTTCTGCCAAGCGACAGCCTAGTGCGCAGTTGCACTTCACGTTGTGGCTGAAATGGTTACGAGTTGAGGGTTCTACTAAGTTTCACTTTGATTTATGAACGTGGTATAGTGATAATATGAGAGGGGTGCTATGGTTGTAAGTCTAATGCATGAATTAAGATTAGGGAATAATGTTAAAATTAAGTTTTGGTTAGAGGTATTGCAATGCGAAAAATAGTTCAAATAAAGTTAGATAAATCAGAAATACGCACGAGTTGTATGTGGAACTTGGTTGCTAGTTTTGGTGCCACTAAAACATAATTAATCTTTTTCTAAACTCAATTGCTAGTTTGTAAAGTGATGAATGCATGGATACTTATGTTTATATACTATTGGTGTATGAGATGAGTCATTGTGCAATGGAGTCTTATTGGGATATAAGAATCCACAATGAGGGAATCTTATGTGAGAATACGAGAGCGATGTTCGTATTGGATGGCTCTACTTGATTGTTACGAGCGAGACGTTCATAACGGGATGATTCCACGCGTGTTGGACCACGAGCAACAGGTTCGTGGAAGCATTGAAATCCCTAAGATCATGGTTGAGTAGGTGCTCGTCTTATATAGGTTATGAGACATGTGGGCATTATACAAAGGGTTTTATAAATAATAAAAAAGTTAAGTATTTTGGGTGAGGGTTATTTAACTTCTTTTATGTATGTTTTATTCATTTTAGCTCACCCTTTCTGTTTGTGTTTGGTGATGATCATGTGATTTGCCATACGGGAGGATGATATTTCAAGTGATGTTGTTGACGCATAGAGCCAAAGTGAGAGCAAGCATGGGGATTATTTTAAATAAGCATGTTATTTTGTATTTCTTTTAAGTATGATGTTCAAACTTTGGAACTTGTAATAATTATGTTTGAATTGTGGATTTTGGACTTACGCACGATTAATAAAGTTTTAAATTTTCCACGTTTTTGGGAACTTTATCTTTGATATAATTTATTTGAAATTATAAATTGTTTAATTAAGTAATATTTGCCTAGGATATTACATTGAGCCTATGGTAATTTATCAAGTTCCAATTCCTTGAATCCTTAACAAGTAAAATCATACATTAAGTTCAAGAGTCTTAAGATTATTAATGGTGCAATTATGCATTAAGTTCAAGAGTCTTAAGATTACTAATGAATCATGTTCTATCCCTGGATACAAGCTCTATTATCTAGGTTCAAAAGACATTTTCCAACACCTCAAGAATCATAAATCAAGCATGGGAACGATCCACATCAAGCATGAAGCACGAAAATCAAACACTAACTTGAATTGGAAAATCATAATATTAACAACACAATTTTACATAAGAATTCAATGTTTTACATATAATCTCAACAAATAGAAATTGCTTTCCATAGTGGAGAACCTAGGGTTTTACAAAATTGAAGAAAGGAGAAGAAATTAGAACCATAAAGTAGAAGCAATCCCTCTTCGAAGGTTCTCGACAACTGCTTCATGCTCCAATTTTTCCTCTTATTCGCATCTCTGCCTCCAATTTCGTAACCCATCATCCTCTCCAACACAAAAGGGGTAAAACCTCCATGGATGAAGAAAGAGGTCCAAGAAGGAGAAGGGGGAGTTTCCCAACACCCCTAGCAGCCTCAAAGAGCCTCTCTCAAGCACCCAAGGTGTTTCTATTTGTTCAAAATGAGGAATGCCCCTAAAACTCTTGTAGAAACATGATCAAATAACCATATTCGCGTATCAGGGTCAATATTCTCGCCCACCAGCTTCATTCTCGCCCATTGAGGCCTAAAATCGATGTTATTTGACTTGTAACTCGTTGGGCGAGACATATTTTTGCCCAGCGACTCGAATATTGTAGTTTTGTGCTGTCATTTTTGCCCAACGAGCCATCAACTTACCTAGCGAGTCAGTCTGGCACCCAATGGTGGTTTTTGGGGCTTCCAAGGGTGGTCCAAGGCAGTATATACCTATAGGTGAGTCATTTCTTCATGTTTGCAATACTGGGCACAATTCTGGTTCACTCAAACATGAGCTACATCCAGTTAGTCAAGGCAACCTGAGCTTGACTTTGCACTATTTCAAAAGATTTACAAAGTTCACAACATTACACTTTTAAAATATGTAAGAACACCACACAATGACTCTTGAATCACACAAGAATCAAACCAGCACAACAAGACACCTCTTGCAGACATGGAAAACCACCAGGCATAACCTAAAAGCTTGAGAAAGACCAAACCTTAGTGGTAGCACAACCTTGCCTACCACAACCACCTTCTCCAAGCTTCAAACACCAAGCAAAATGCTCTAAGAATGATCCAAGATCAATATTCACCAGTTGCACTCTGTATGATCACAAAAGAGAGAGAATTCCACAATTTCCAAAAAGATTTCACACTCAAAAATGATCTTCACACCTCTCTTTCGAAAAATATAGCTTTAATAGTCAAATTATCACGAAATTCAACATGTTGATTTTCAAATCAATCCGTTGATTTCACTTAAGTGAAATCAGTCTATTACAAAATAAATCAACTAATTGAATAAGTCTAGTTAAGACTATTGCAACTAACCTTTTAATTTGTTAAAAATTCATTCAATAGATTAAAAGATATCATTTAACCTGTTGAAAAACATTTCAATAGATTAAAAGACACAACAAAGACCTTATACACCTAATTGATGAAAAATGGTCTACAACATGAATTACAATCTTCAAGCTTGTTTTTCCCTTGATCAATCCAAATAAAGAACATACACACAAGGCTTGATCAAGACGTGAAACATCAAATCTTCACATCTTCATCAATGTAAGCATGGTTCCAACATCTTCCAAGGCAATGGCTTCAAGTACTTCATTAAAACTTCATCAAATCTTCAAGCACCAAATCATCTAGGGTATTTGTGCCAACACATCAACATATCAATTTGAGCTACCAAACACAATATCAACACACAACCATACATTCAAACAAAAACATCATGCAAGTAAGGTTAACTTCCCTCACCTTCGAAGATAGACTCGAACTCTAATAACCCTCAAGGCACCTTCAAACTCGCGAAAGTTCAAATTCGACCTGAGACAATGGAAAATAATTCAATCGTGCCCACACAGCCACCGATTAGAAGAGATACAAGTTGGAAACCAAAAAAGATGTAAGCATTGAAGACTTGCATGCATCGTAGAAGAAACAAAAAAGACGAGAAAAACTAACTTGTCCCTAACAAAAAACTAAATGGTAGGAATCGAAGGTCTTGCTACGAGAAATGACCCTACGGTCACAATTTTATAAACGAACAAACAGAAAGTGAAGTATGAGGATTAAAAGATGAAGATGGATGAGATGGAGTTGAGAAAAAAGAAAAAAAGGTTTATGCTTCTTTTGAAAGTAAAAAACTTGAAATTTGGGATTATTTAGAAAAAAAAATTTACAGAATTTTACGAACAACATATTTTACGATATTCATTATTATCATTATCTGTTAAAATTTATTAAAAATTTTAGATTATAGAATATATTTGTTAAATAGTATGTGAAGTTTCAAATTTATACCAATTTTTAACTAATAGTGTTTAAAAAATGTTTATTAGAGAACGTTACTACTTTTTTTCTTTGTAATTATATCATTTACATGATTGTGTATAATTACCAAAAATTAGAGGGACACTACAAAAATATTTGTAAGAAATAAGTATTTGAAAAATATTCATAGATGCTTCTTAAATCAACAGCGCGATTGACGCTATTTAAATCTATTCACAATCATAAAAATTCTGACAAGTATACAGAGAAATAAATTTACTCCATCAATTATAAAAAATACGTGTCTTCTAAACAATCTTTTACCAATATCCAACCAACTTCATATGCATGTCAATAGTAATTTAGTTAGCAAGAAAAGAAACTTGATAGAATTTAGTTAGGATTTAGCCAAAATTAGAATTAGCATTGAATTAGTCAAATGAAAGAAACTACTTATTTCCATAGTTAATGTACAATACCAACTTTTACAATATTTCTAGCAAAATATATATATATATATATATATATATATATAATATAATATAATATAATATAATATAATATAATATAATATAATATGATTAGACGCATGCTAATAAATTTAGCTGAATATATGAATTTTCTTTTTCTACTATTTCAAACATGTGGAATTGAAAAGAAATAAATATTTATAATAAAAACAATTTTTTAAAAGTTTAATATGTTATTTATAGTGGTGTTCCATTCAAAATTATCTTTGAAAACTTTTATATGTATCGAAACTATAAACACTAGTTTAGAGTGTACAAAATGACTTGTTTGAACTGGACCATTTTTTATAAAAAAACTCTAAAGCACTTTAAATTGTATTTATAATTAAACTAGTTAAAAGAATGCATCATACCGTTTTAAATTAAGTTTCATTCAAATTAAATTAGTTTTATTAAACAAGATTATACTGTTACTCATTTATATTTGATTTAATTGATATTCTATTAAAATATTTTGTTTTATTGAGTATTTAACTTTTTTTATTTTTGTCTTAATATTTTTTCATGTGATTTTTGTAGTTATTAAGACGATATGATTGTTTGTTTGTTTTTTTTTATATTTTTATCTCTAATTTGTCAATTAGTTTGTTTTCTCTCTCTCTCTCTCTCAATCATCTTTAACTAATAAACATTAGAATACTTAACAAAAATAAAAAATATTTTAAGTATTCAACAAAACACAAATTTTTAATAAAAATTAGTTCAAAAAGATTAATTTATAATGTATTTACTACTTAATTAAATTTTTAAATTTTAATTCCTTTATGCTATCAGGTAATCATTAATTTATTCGTAGCTTTTAAGTAATAAAAATGTATTCCTTTTTAATTTATTATGATCAGTGAAGGATATTAATATTTTTCTCTTGGCTTTATAGTTTTGAACTTCAATGATGATTATTCAAAATATAATAAATTAAGTGAGAAATTTCTTCATAAGGTATTTGTAAAGCTATAAGAAGAAAAAGAAATTGGTTAGCCTTTTTAATAACTTAAAGCCCAATAGTCACGGCATTTCTGGAGCCCACTGGATCGAAATGTGAGAAAATATCTGTTTTCGGCTGATTAATATAAGAATTTTCTTGTAGGGTTATTTTCTATTGATATAATAAAATTTTAAAAATTATTGATAATCATATTGAATGTCAAACTTATTTAACAATTAAATTTTTCAATATAAAAAATATTTATGAAAACAATTGATTTCACTCACCTGGATTACAAGATAATTGATGTCATTCTTAATAATATTTTCATAAATAGTTTTTAATTTTAAATATATAGCTTTTAATTTTAAATAAATTTATTTAAAATATAAATTTAGATAAAAAACTATTTTCAACGTACAATTTAAATAAAATTATACGCTAAAATATCAATGTAAATAAATTTGATCTTTCTAAAAAAATAAATTCAAAAGAGTTGCAGTAAAAGATATTTTTTTTAAAAAATTATTACTTTTTAAATATCTTTAATTTTATATGTCTAAATAAAAATATATATAAATTTTAAACGGTTATTTGATGATTAATATTTTTTCATTATTAATATGTCAAACAATATAAACAACTCAAATTCAATATTAAAATATGTATGAAACATCAAATAAACCTAACAAAATTTGATTAAAATGACTAAATTCACGTATTTCAAAAGATGAAAGACTAAATTAATCTAAAGTTTCGAAATGGACTAATTTCAAAATTTACTAAAAATTAAGAGACAAAAAAACATATTTAACCCTTTGTCTTATTATAAGTATTTTTAGGACAATCATTCCCATGCTTATCTTATCTTTTTGACATCATTTCTATTGATGATCTTTAAGAAAATGATTAAAAGAATGAAAAAAAGGCATCTGTTTGCATTTTTTAATTAAAAAATACATAATGTATGTGCGTTTTTAAAGAATATTTTTATATTGAGAATGAAATATTAAAATAAATAGGTCAGTTAAATTTTTTCTTTGAAAAATTCTATATTATAATTTAACATATATAGAATTATAATAAACTTGTTTACAAAGGGAAAAAAAAATCTCAATATTAAAAATTAGTCTAAAGATATAGGTAGATGAAATTTATAAAAAAAATGTCATCCTCTAGACACATAAAGCTTTAAATTAGTTGGTTTGAATAATGAATGGTGATGATATTATATATTTCTCGAAAATTTTCTCTAAAACTTTCATCAAAATATTGAAATATATTTATTTGGTTATAACTTATTAAATTATATAAATGAATATAAGTCTTATTTTACAAAGTAATTTTGTACAATTGAATTAAATTTAAAATTTATTTTTGAATATTAATTTTATAAAATTGAATTAAATTTAAAATCTTTTTTTTTTAAACATACTGCCATTCTAACTCTTATTTGATCACCTAATACTTTGAGGTGTTGATTGTTCTTTTATGAGGTGATGGACGTATTTTAAATTTTTTTATGATATGTTTAACCATTTAGTACAGAGTGAAAAGCTAAAAAAAACATGTAATTAATATGAAACATAAAAAACATATTAGACATAACATGATAATTCTTGTAACATACAAGGTATTAGTTGTGTTAAATAAATAAGACATGACATAGTACTGTTTTGTTTTGATTAACTAATAATGTCATGTGAGTCTTGTGATCAGAAAAGGGCGACACCTTTAAGCTTAGTCTTAGATGGCAGCATTCTAGTGGTCCATGGAGGGATTGCAATGTGTAAGGAGATAGGATTCTTCATGGAGAAAGATTGAGAAAAGCGTTTTTCACTTTCAGTTTCAGTTATCCCTCACTTCTCTTCTGATGCTTTTCTCAAACTCAACTAGTTCATCACAGCATTCACTCACCCAAATGATAAGGCAGTAACCCAAATGGCTGCCACGTGCTGCAACTTCACCCAACCTTCTTCTGCTTTCAGCAAACTCCATGACCACATTCAGCTGCAGCGCTACTTCACAAAGTAACTTCCTTTTTCTCTCTCTGTTCATCAACGAAAACGGGAAAGTGAAAGATAGCAAGTGAATTGTTTCTGTAATGCTGTGTTGAAGAGAGCTTTGATTTGCAGGTGCCAGCAGAGATCAACATGTAGTGTTGTGAAAGTCTTTTTTCATAGGAGATATGGGGGAAGGTTGGAAGTTGAACAGTATCAACATGTGTTATGTGCAAGAGGAGTGGAGTTATCCCCTTCTGTCATTGGAGACTCTGGAGATGAAACTGAGGAAGATATTTCAAAGGAAACGTTGATTTGGAGAGCCATCAAGTTGCCAATTTACTCTGTTGCATTGATTCCTCTCACTGTGAGAATCTGAACTTTTAAGTTGAGCAAGAGAAGGTAGTGAGAGAATTTCTAATTTATTTCTTGGTTTCTATGGATAGGTAGGTAGTGCAGCAGCGTATTTGCAGACAGGGATATTCTCAGCTAGATGTTATTTTGTTCTACTGGCTTCCTCAGTTCTTGTTATTACCTGGCTCAATTTAAGGTAAGTTTCAATACTATATTTTCTTAAATATACAATGAAAATGGATTCTGGTGGCAACATCATTCGAACTTTGGAAGCCATAATTTTCTGTCAAAATATAATATAAACTGCCAGTACCCAAATCTTAGGCTAAATATCATTTGAAAACTTGTAACAACATGGACACTAACAAAATGTACTACGTGGTTCTTGAACCATTCTATCAAGTTTAGCAGGTACTAACCATCCAAGGAAAATGATGCAATTCTATGAATTTACTATCAATTTTGGCTCCCTCTCCCGCTTCATTACTCTTATGGATCATTCTTATCAAATACTTCCAATGTTCATAAAAGGAATATACTAATAATTGTTAAGTAATTTCTTATGTCTGGCCATGACAGCAATGATGTTTATGATTTTGACACTGGAGTTGACAAGAACAAAAAGGAATCAGTTGTAAACCTGGTCGGTAGGTGAGTTTTTCTCAGACTTGGTTCTGGTGCTTTCTGTCTTCTTTTGCTTTTGTATTTGATACAGAGAAATAACTCAGTTTGATTATTCCTCATGTTGAATTTGGACAGTCGTAAAGGAACCTTCATTGCTGCGTACTTGTGCCTTGCTCTTGGCTTCGTTGGGCTGGCTTGGACTGCTGTTGCAGAAAAAAACATTCGTTCAATGTTGTTTCTTGTTTGTGCAATTATTTGTGGCTATATATATCAGGTATAAGTTTCTTCTCACATCAGAATAGTGTTAGAAAGTTATTCAGCAGTTATTAACTTTAAATTTCTCTGCTTGGCCCTTTTACGTTGCAGTGTCCACCATTTCGGTTAAGCTACCAGGGGCTGGGAGAGCCCTTGTGTTTTGCAGCATTTGGTCCCTTTGCTACTAGTGCTTTTTATTTACTACATGGGAGTGCAAGGTTGCTTCAGCTACCTAACTAGAATGTCCCTAACACTCTTTTCATTTTTCATGGTTTTGATTCTCAATGTTTTGGACAGTGTGATGAATCGTGTCCCTTTAAGTGGAACAGTTCTTTCTGCATCAATTCTTGTTGGCCTCACAACATCTCTTATCTTGTTTTGCAGTCATTTCCATCAGGTACTTTCATTTCTGTGATTAAACTCTTTATGGTTTTGAGTAACTTTGATTAGGTGGCATGTTTTTATGCACTCCACAGGTGGAAGGAGACAAAGAGGTTGGGAAAATGTCACCATTGGTACATGCACTTTGTCTAATTTAACATTTTTTTTTTTGTTCAAGTTAACAATGTAAATCTACCTTTGTTACTTATTTTCCATTTCTCTTTCAGGTTAGACTTGGCACTGAAAAAGGTGCAGAGGTAGTGAAAGGGGCAGTTTTGATGCTTTATGCTCTTTTGGCTGCTTTTGGTCTAAGCAAGGCACTTCCTCTTACTTGTATAGTATGTACTTCTAAACCTAGTCCGTTTTTGCATCTCATTTATGATGTTTTCCCTTCTTTACGGTTATAGTTGATGTTTGTGTAAATTTGGACCATGCACTTATGATTGTTCTTCTGGTTATGATTATGATTGTACTAGTTCCTTTGTGCATTGACCTTGCCAATGGGAAACCTGGTCGTTAGATTTGTAGAAGAGAATCACAAGGCAAGTGAAAAGACTCGTGCTTAGTTTTTGTTTCCCTGGTGTATTTCCTGAAGTTTGCTAAACATAAGTTGTACTGTTTCAGGACAAAAACAAGATTTTCATGGCTAAGTACTTCTGTGTAAGGCTACATGCTTTGTTTGGAGTTGCTCTGGCTTTAGGCCTAGTACTGGCTAGAAAAACAACATTTACACCATGGCCAATATTGAGTTGAAGATTGGCTTGTGGAAAGAGGAAGTAAACCATAACATTCTGGTGATGAACACTTTCTTCTGCATATGGTTTCGAAACAATTCTCATTTTCTTCCTCTTCTTGTGGCCTAATGAGTTTGAAGAAACTGAATGACATTGACAACAATCAAGAGTTGTGCAGAAAGCAGAAGATGGTTCCACTATACATGCACCTTTCCACTGTTAGCCCTTAGTTGATTAGAAGAACAACAACAGTCGCTGCTAAGAATTTTTTTTTTTTTTTGTGAAATCAGATCACATGTAGATTCTTTAATATTTGACAACAAACTATACAGATTAGAATGAAAATTGGATTAACCATAGAGTGAAATGCTTCTAGCTTTACTAATTAATTAATGAGATGTTGAGTAAATAACAGAATAAAAATTCGTAAAGCGTGTAAGCTTCTATTATTCATGATAAAGTAAGAAATATTTGGAAAGAATATCTAATTATGTTTTAGTCATTAGATATTATTGTCTGACCAAAATATAGTTTATGTTTTTTCATGGATTAAATTGTTATTGATTTATACATACAAAGACTAAAATAGTCATCTGTCCTATTATATCTGAATTAGTGCAACTGAAAATACCTTACAACTTCTTACAACATAATTATTATGTTGTCAAAGGGTCCTAAATGTTTTTTATTTTCAAGACGGAATTGAAATATGCAAACTTTTATTTATTTATTTATTATTATATATTTATTGACTTGTGATTAAAATAAGAGCCACATCTCTCCTAAATTTATGTTATGTGGGAAAAGTAGGATCAACAAATAATCACAAAGTAGGACTAGCCTTTTACCCCATGAAATGATATAAACCAATCATCTTCCAAAGGGTCATGTTTGAAAGAAAAACACAGACAAAAATAATTAGCAGTATTGCGACCAATTATTACATGATCGAATTTAAGAGATGTTAAGATTTAAAACATGAATATTAATCATTTTGAGATAAGTTTGGATTTATACAACTTGAGTACATTCGATCATGTAATTATACTTATTATAAAACATTAAAAACATGAAATAAAATAAGAAAAGAAAAGAAGATCATATTAAAATAGAATTAAATGTCATAATTATAAAATGTTATAGAATTACACAGTTTAAATAATAAAAAATTTACAAATGAGATGAGACATGGGGGAAATAGCATGCTAAATGAGGTAGTGAAGAGCAAAAAAGGGGTCCTCTTGAGCGGTTCTCCTTCTTCTTCAACTTAGGTCCTAACACAACATTCTTTTCTCAATTTCCCATCTTCTCTGTATTGTTTTCCAGATTGGAAAAGGAGAGGAAACTATTGTACACACAAAAAAAAAAAGGGACATGCATGCATGCATAACGTGAAACATAAGACAGTGTAACATTAAAATGTGGGTGTTCTATATGTTCTCATTGCCCGTGGCTATTGGCATGGTTATTTTTACTTTGCATTATTTCTCTGGGCCTGATGTACCCAGATATGTGTTCTTCACCGTTGCATACACCTGGTTCTGCTCTGTCTCCATCATCATCCTCGTCCCTGCAGACATTTGGACGGTAATGCATACACATTTATTTCTGTTTTCTATGGTTTTTGTTGTTTCTGTACAAAAAAGACAAGAAATAGAGTTAAGTTATAGACTCTATTTCTTTCATGAACAGATATTTTTACTTTTTGGTATTTGATTCACTGCCACTTGATCAATTCATTTCCCTTCATTGATAGGCACTAAATAATTATGAGAGTGGAGCAATCTCCTTCTTATGGAGTTTGTCATATTGGAGTACCTTCTTACTTACATGGTAAGCTGTTTCCCTATAATCTGGTCCCACTTGACTAACTCCTCTGAAATTTCATAGCTTTATGTGATGTTTATGTATGCCTCCATCATGTGGAATAATTCTATTACCTTTTGTAATTGACAAGATTTTGATTTTTTTTCATGAGTTATTATCCTAGTTGGTATGAAATTGTGTGCAATATTTAGGATGTTTATGGCTGCTAGGTGAATAGAAATACACACTCATAGTTCTTTATTAAATTATTTCTCTAAACAGGGCTGTGGTTCCCACTATTCAGGGTTATGAAGATGCTGGAGACTTCACAGTGAAAGAAAGATTGAGGACCAGCTTACACGGAAACCTTGTTTTCTATCTGTCTCTCGGTTCTGTAGCACTCTTTGGAGTCATCTTACTAATTTCTTTACACAAAAATTATTGGTCTGTTTCTTTCTTTTATATTTCTGTTATCTTTCATTTGTTTACTTGAATCATTGGATGTGAACCCTTCTTCTAGTTATCCTTAAATTAATTTTATATCCAACTTTCAAATTTTCTGCACACTGCCAAACTTTTAAATCATTGCAAGCTTACCCTCTCTACTAACTTTATGTTACATAATTTTCAGGAGTGGTAATATTTCGGGTTTTGCCATGGCTTGCTCCAATACGTTTGGACTTGTTACTGGTGCATTTCTACTTGGATTTGGTTTGAGTGAAATTCCAAAGGGCATTTGGTTGAATGCAGATTGGAGCATTGAGCAAAAAGTTCTTTCACATAAAGTTGCAAAAATGGCAGTCAAATTAGACGATGCTCATCGTAATTTTTCAAATGCTATTGTTGTAAGCTATTCATACCATTTGTCTACAATGACCCTCTAACAATTAAATGTGTAAAGTCTTCTGAATTTGCATTCATTGTCTCTTTCCATGAAAGTGGGATTGTTGTCACGTAATTTTAAGTATCCTGCCCTGCAATATCAATCATTATTGATCCAATTTCAATTTGAGAACTGCAATAAAAACTGTAGAAAGTTTGGCATTCTTTCATCTTGATAAGTAGCATATTCACTTTATTGACAAATTTGGTGTGGATCAAACTAAATCTGCATTGCAATGATAAAGAGAAATGCTTTCTTTTTTATCCTTTATTCTTTGCAGATATGATTTTTGATGGTGTGCCATTGTCAGATCACACAGGCAACATCAAAGCAAATGTCGAAGCGGGATTCTTTGAGACCCTACATGAATATAATTGACAGAATGTTGCTTCAGATGGTAAAGCGTTTTTATACATGCTGGTATTTTGCTTCAAAATGTTCTACTGATATATACATGTTCATGTAACTGGATTTTCCAGTTGAAGGAAGACCCCTCCTTCAAACCACAGGGTGGAAGACTAGGAGAAAGTGACATGGATTATGACAGAGATGATAAATCTATGGCATCACTGAGACGTCGTCTTAAGAGAGCTCGTGAGCAGTACTACAGATATAGAAGGTAGCCACTGATATATAGATGTTGGTTCAGGGTTATGCAAGACTCTTGTAGGAGTTATTTTCATCCTTCAAGAAAATCCTTTGCCTCATTCAAATACCTTGAAACTGCATGAAATCTTGATAATTTAATGCAACATGGCTAGCAAAATAAAGGTTAATGAGTTGACCTTTTTGTGTATGTATGTCCTCTTGTGCTGTACACTGTTCTGTTTATATGATGAAGTGTTCGTTTCTGAAATGCCATTTGATACAACATACCATAATACTCCTATTTTCAATAGATGCATATTCTCTGCATGTCCTAAGTAAATCTGTGTAATGAATATCTTACTATTATTTTCATTAATGTTATCTTTCTGCAGTGAATACACAAAATTTGTCTTAGAAGCCCTTGAGCTGGAGGATACCATAAAGAATTATGAGCGTCGTGATACTACAGGATGGTTTGTCTTAACCTTCACTTTTTCTCATTTTTCAGTTTCTTCATTGTCTGTTCTTTTGACAGTTTCTTCGTTGTGCTGTTTATTTTGAGATTAAAGATATATTTTTTCTCCATGTTGCAGGAAATATACTTCATGCTTGAGGCCTGAACGCATAGGCAGAGTAGGTGCATTTTTGGAAACATGTGGTACTTGCCGCTTATTAAATTTATGAGCTCTTTCTACTCTTTTTTCTGATAAATGCTTGTATTGTCACCTTTAGACTCACTAGTTTTACTTTATGGTATTAAAACTGATCTCTTTACATGTAGCGTGTTTGAAATAAAATCTATGTCCCCAAATATAAAAGCTATCTAGATGATCTCCACAAAAGTCATCACCATGAAGTCATTTTCTTTTGTTTTACAAAAGTATTAGAGTTTGGATCTCCACAAAAAGTTTCTTGTTAGGTACTGAACAGAACCATTATATCTGACTGAAATGTAAATTTATCAGAGTTTCTATGGAGATGTATATTATGGAAATATGTTGAGAAATCATTGGCTGTTATATTGGGCGTCATGTCATTTGCAATTCTATTAGCAGAGGCTACCATACTAACCAGTGGAGTTGATTTATCCCTTTTCTCTATCCTAGTACACGCTGCTGGACAGCAAGAAGTGCTTGTGCAGGTAATTTTTGTAGGCTTCTTCCAATATACTTTTCTTTGTAATAAAGTAATTTTCTTATCTCTTTGTAATAACATCTAGTAGTATACATAATATCCTTCTAACAACACATCCCCTCAAGTTGGTGAATGAATATCTAAAATAACATTTAAAAAAGTTGGTTTATTCATAAATAAAAAAAATAAATTTAAAAGAAATAGTAATTAATCATTTATCCATGAGATAATTTTGTTTAGGAAAGACAAGTTTTCCTGTCAGAAAGATGAAACATTTGCAGAAGTTTCGGTTTTGCCATCTACATACAGCATGAAATTAATAGTTTCCTTTGTTCATTTTCCCAGTTAGCTGCCTTCATCCCCTTGATGTATATGTGTATTTGTACATATTATTCCTTGTTTAAAATGGGAACGATGATGTTTTACTCACTGACTCCAAAGCAAACAAGCCCAGTAAGCTTGCTTATGATATGCTCGTAAGTCGCTTTCTATAAATATACTATTTTCTAATTCATTTGTATGAAGTGTATAATCATTCTAAATTCTTTGCCTTTGCATGTATTTCTTTTTTTGTGTGTGTAGGATGATTGCAAGATATGCCGCACCCATCTCATACAACTTTCTCAATCTCATAAATATTGGAGGGCATAGAAAAACCGTTTTTGAGAAAGTATTTTACTATATACTGGTGCTTAATTTGTTGTTCTAAAGTCATGATGTTCTCCTTATCTATTGTCTAAGAATTTCATCCAAATTTGAGGGTAACAAAGGAATGGATTGGTTGAATATTTTATGTTTATCCCAACTCTTCATTTCAATTCATATACCTACAGAAACTCTGTATTCTAGCTCTTATAAAAACAGTAGGAAGAAACTTAGGAGAGTGTTTCCATCAAACAACCATAAGAATGATAACATGAAAATTTCTGCAATGATTTAACATCTAATCTATCACTGCATGTTATTTAGAAGATCTTCACCTCAGCTCATTAGATATTCCTGACCTCTTCCCTAATATTGTTGAAATACTCATTTTTTTTTGTGCAGAAAATGGGAAAAATCAATGACGCTGTTCCCTTTTTTGGGAAAGGATTCAACAAAATTTACCCCCTAATAATGGTTATATACACTTCACTAATAGCAGCAAATACTTTTGACCGGGTCATCAAGTATTTTGGGAATCTGAAAATATTTAAGTTCATCAATGAGGATGCAGAAGATATGGATGGATTTGATCCATCTGGGGTAATAATCTTGCAGAGAGGTGAGTTCAAACCTTTTTAGTTTCTACAACATCCTTAATTTTGGAGCCGTAACTCCATTACATCTAATTTATTACCTTTTCTCAGAACGTTCTCTACTCCAGCAAGGGCACAATGTTGGTGAACTTGTTTTCCCTCTGGCCAGAAGTTTCAGCATAACTATGGATGTTGAGTCAACAAACAAGACCACGGTATGCATCTAAACTCAGTAGGCTTGATCATTTTTCTTCTTAGAATCTTAGAATGTGTCCCAATTTTAAAACTGGCTCAAATTCTTAAGCTTATTGTATCACTGAACCAAGAAATCTGATCAGCAACAGAACAGAGATTTGTAGAAGAAGCATTACAAGCAATATCGCTAGGCTAGTCTTTTTCAACTAACCATATTAACTAAACTCTCACTTCCCTCCTTCTATTTGTTCTTCAGGATCAGGATGAGAGTGACACTACCAACACACTGGAAGAGGAAAATGAAAACCAGGACAAGATTAGAAAATTTGGCAGCAGAAAATATGCAGCTTTGAGGACAAGCCTCAACGAGGAAGTGTCTACAAAAGATTTGACCCAAGAAGGAGTTTCTTCCTCCTTTACAAGTGATATTAATGATTCTCAGAGCACAAGTTCAGCACCATCATCATCATCATCATCAGTGTTAGCCTCAAGATGGGAATCAATGATGGATGGATTCAAAAGTTTTAGATCTAACATTGACTCCAAGAGATTTATCCCTATATCTAATCCTCCCGAGTCAATTCTAAACTCAAAATCTTCATCTGATTCCCTTGATGAAATATTTGAGAAATTGAAACATGCTCCTCCTGAATACAGGGATTCTGATGACTGAAATGATCATGAGTGGACTTCAGGGAATTGGCATTTGCAAGATAAACTGTGTATCTCTTATATAGGGAGAATTAGTGAGCAAATTTTCTCCTCTGATAGAAATGTACCCAGATGATAGATTATGCTGAACTTCATATGCAAAACAAGAACACGTAGAATGTGAACACAGTTTGAAGAAATGCTATAGGGATACTCTTAGCATTTAACAGTAACTCTTCACAACATCACATTTTTCATGAATTATCTGTCTCAATTTTTTTTCTGTTGGAAATGAGTAGAAAAAATTAGGGTATTAATATTTTAATGGTGATGAAATTAATAAAGATTTTTTCTTATTTCACATCAGTTAAATATTATTTAATACAAGTATGGAGGAAGTGTGTACAGTTTCAAATAAGAGACATAGTGTGCAGTAATTAATCTGAAATTAATGATCTCTTTTTCTTACAACAGGTTTTCTACTATCACTGCACCACCATTCACAAATTCCATTGGTATTTCTTAGAATTGCGGAATCAAATGTTACAAGGATGAAGATTAAATAAATAAATTTTAGTTTTGAGAATAGATTTATGGTAAGTAAAACAGCATAAATAGGAAGAAAAATTGAAAATTTTCACGCATGTAATTATTGAGGTCCATCGTTACAGTTACAGTGGCCACTCCACGTTTATGTATGTTCATTAGAGGTAGGTAAACCGGTTCGGATCCACGTACCATTTACGGACCCATTTTTAAGACCTGCCTCCTTCAGCGCCAAGAGGCAGAGACGTCGCCGCTGCAGACCCCGTCGCCGGTGCTAACACACGGTGGTTCCTCAGCGAAGAAGATCCGCTGTTTGAAGAAAAATATTTTACCTATTATTATTTGAACCCGCGAAGCAGTGCTATCTGAAAGCTTTGGCTAGAAAAAATCCGTTTATTTCGTGGGTTGGGACTTATCCGTCAGTTTAAAAAGCGGACCTCAAACGGGTCGGAGCGTCCGCATAAGCAGACTAGTTGTTGATGAATTGACGAAAGAGAAAAGGTAAGGAGGGTGTGATTTTTTGGCATATTCGTATTACGCAACGCAGAGAAGTTCGCTAAAACTCTTCAACGCAAATGGCTTCTTCTATCAGTCTCTCCACTCCTTTCTACCGCCCTAGGTTTGTTTCCATCTCTCCATTTCAACACTTCATACACCATTTCCCCCTTTTTTTTAAAAAAAGAAAAAGTTACTTTACGAATGTTTGGTTCTCGTTTGGTTTAGTTTAACCAGTGTTGGTGATAATTTTGATGTTTTAGTATAACTCTAGTTCAGCATATCACTTGAAACGAAATTAAGATTGGCATAATTTTCAGTTCTGAATTATGGATGTCCATTTTGAGAATTTAATTGAGCATATCAGAGTGTGGATTCAATCAAACATGTTTAATTTCTGGATATCACATGTTGTGTCTGTGATATCACCTTTTGGATGTTAAAAGTGCTAATTGTATACCTTTTGGCTGCTTTCCTGTTGGATGTAGCGTATGCAAACAATTGAAATTGTTTACTGGGTTGCACAAGTTCTCTCTCAATGGACCTGGGTCGGATTTGTCCTTTCTCCAACTCAATGCCAGTGTCTCCAGTGCTACCTTTAGAATTAAAGCTACATTGACCTCTGGACGAGGAGTCTGGGTGTCTTATCCAAACAGCAATGGTGTGGGAACTGAGGGGCAACGTGATGTCGCAGCATTTGGAACTCCGGGAATAGACACAGCAGTGCCAGCAGGCAGTGGTTTTTCTGATGATGATGATGACGAGTATGATTTCGACACTCCAACAGAAGGTTTTGCTTCCGTTCCGGAGGCCATTGAAGACGTTAGGAATGGAAAGGTTGTTGCTTTCTCTGTTTATGGGATCTGTCTTTTTCTTTTAGTTAAGGGGAGGTTTATAGTGTGAAAGGTTTTGGTTTTGCATTTATGAACTAAATTTGTGCTTCAGATGGTTGTGGTTGTCGATGACGAGGATAGGGAAAATGAAGGAGACGTGATAATGGCTGCGGAGTTGGTTACACCTGAGGCCATGGCTTTTATTGTGAAGCATGGAACTGGGATAGTTTGTATAAGCATGAAGGAGGAAGATTTGGAGAGATTGGAGCTTCCTTTGATGGTAAACAGTCAGTATAATGATGAGAAACTTCGCACAGCGTTCACTGTAACAGTGGTATGTACAATTTGGTGCATCCATTCTATGTATGTAGTTGTTCTGTGTATCTATGATGATGGTCCTCCTTTGTTAATGTTAGCTAGAAGCGTTACATTTCATTGCCTAACGAGATAGTCAAGCTAGTTAACTTCAGAGAATAATTTGTCTTATATGAAGCTATCCTTCGATATGCCATATAGTTGGTTAGGAATTCAGTGCAACTTTATTACATTTATCGTGTATCTCCAAATATTTGCAGATCATTTAATCATTTACCAGCATGCATCATGTTAACAGAGCTTATTGAAATTAAATTCATGTTTGCTTCCCCATTAAAAACACTCGTGATATTGAAATATTTTCGCGTCCAAATGAATCAAAATCCTGAAATTACAAAGTGAAGCAACCAAACTGGTGCATTTCAAATTGTTTGGAACATGCATCCTATGATGCAGTTAATCATACGATGTTATGGAATCGTATTTTGTTACCATTAAGGAAATTATTAATGTATCTTTCTATACTTAACGCTTTACGTACTTGCAGGATGCTAAACATGGTACTACCACAGGGGTGTCAGCTCGCGATAGAGCTACGACAGTCTTGGCCCTTGCATCCAAAGATTCAAAACCAAGTGATTTCAACCGCCCAGGCCATATTTTCCCACTAATGTACAGGGAGGGTGGTGTGCTGAAGAGAGCTGGACATACAGAAGCTTCAGTTGATCTTGCCATACTTGCTGGTCTGAATCCTGCAGCAGTTCTGTGTGAGATTGTGGATGATGATGGTTCAATGGCTAGATTACCTAAGCTTCGCCAGTTTGCAGAGCGTGAGAATTTAAAAATTGTATCTATTGCTGACTTAATAAGGTATGTGTTTATATTTCATGAAACATTCACTGTATGCATGTTTATGATATCTTTTAAGTGAGTTTCTTCAGCTACTGAAGATATAATTTAAAATACCAAAAGTTGTTTTTCTGTTATACTTTTGACTTTTGAGGCCATTGTCAAATAACTACAATGATTGCTTATGAAGTACATTTGATTTAAATTTTCATTTACAATGATTTTTTTCAAATAAAATTATTCGAACAGAACTTCTATTTTATTTTTATTCCATTATATGTCCCAGAATTAGAGTGCCATTGAACAAAAAAAAGAATCTATATAAACCGTTAAAATTTTCTCAATGCTTATTTGATTTTGTGCTTTTATTTCTTTTTTTCCTTACACAGGTCTTCTTTCCCTGGGTTTTGCTTCCTGGAGACTTTTCTTTGAATACTCCAGAGATTGACTCTTATTTTTATTGCAGGTATAGAAGGAAGAGAGATAAACTAGTAGAGCCTGCTGGTTCTGCAGTAATACCAACAATGTGGGGGCCATTTACAGCTAACTGCTATAGGTCGCTTTTAGATGGCATTGAGCATATTACAATGGTTAAGGTGAGCAATGCTTGTGCTTATGTTGGACCATTATTTGTAGCAACAGGTGCGAACAGTGTCGATAGTTGGACTGAATATTTTAAATAAATAACAACGAAAAAAATGTGAAAATAGAAAGGATTCCAATATCGTATAACAACATGAATTAAAATCACCAGGCAGCTTCGTCTATGTTAATCATACAGCGCTGCAATAAATCCTTATTGCTATGCTTAAATCCAACCTTTTTACTTTAGGGCAAATTGATATTTCCAAATTTCTTTCTCTGAAAATTAAAATGACTTACTACTTATAATAAGTTTTTTTAAGCTTATTTCAATAAGTGTCTTTGTGAGAATATGATCAAAATACACTCTTTTTAGCATATAAGTTTCATGATTGAATTCATGGCATAAGCTCTCATGTGATGAAAGCTTATTAAATAAGTGCTTAATTTAGTTATTTATCTTAATTATTGGGATTAAGGCCAAACTCTTAAAGTATAGGGGTGATAATCGTGGTTATCTTTAGGAATTACAAATGTATGTAAGCATATTATTATCATTTAAACTAACATCGGCGTAGTATTTTCTTTCTATGGGGATAAATTGATGTTCAGCCTTTGTTATTTTCATCATTTTGTCTTCAAGGTGTTTGCTGGTAAGTTTATGGACCTGAAGCATTTGCAAAATAGAATTTGCTCAACTTATGTTTAACTTTTTTCCGTTTAGAAAATTAAATTGCTTAACAGTAAACTTTTAGCCAATGTGGTGGTTCTGACTGTTTATAGCTTAACAGGGTGACATTGGTGATGGACATGATGTACTTGTGAGAGTACACTCAGAGTGTCTCACAGGAGACATATTTGGATCTGCCAGATGTGACTGTGGACATCAGCTTTCGATTGCAATGCAACAGATTGAGACTGCTGGTAGAGGTGTATTGGTCTATCTTCGTGGACATGAAGGAAGGGGCATTGGGTTGGGCCACAAACTTCGTGCCTATAACCTACAGGATGATGGACGGGACACTGTAGAGGCTAATGAGGAGTTGGGATTGCCTGTTGACTCAAGGGAGTATGGAATTGGTGCACAGGTAATTATAGTAAAAATACTTAACGAATGGAATATTGAATGTTATACTCTTTGGATTCTTTTACGGTCTTACTTCTTAGTTCATGGTGATTTAGAATGGAATTTAATTTCTTTGCGCGGATCTTAAAAAGTTGGACTTGGTTAACTAATTAGAAATTTCTAGAAATCTTGAATCCAATCCGTTCCTTTTAACATGGGTTAACGGACTAGTCTGTGTGTTCAGCCTGTTTTGTCACCGTAATAGTTATCACAGAAGTCAACAAATTTACTATGTATATCATTTTTGTGATTGAAATGTAAAAATTTACAACGAGATGAAAGTTCATTGGCATGCTATATCTAGTGCAACAGATAATTTCCTACGATTTATTTTTTGTATTGAGTCAGGGTTGGAATTTGAAATTGCTTTTGCAGATTTTGAGAGACTTGGGTGTTCGTTCTATGAAGCTAATGACAAATAATCCAGCAAAGTATGTGGGACTCAAAGGTTATGGTTTGACAATTTCCGGTAGGATACCATTGTTATCACTTATCACAAAAGAGAACAAGAGATACTTAGAGACCAAACGTGCGAAAATGGGTCATGTATATGGCTCAGAATTTAACAGCATATTGAACAATCCAGACAGTGGCAATGGTAAAGCCGGCAGTGGTGATGATTCTAATGCTGCTCCTGGCTTATAAACCTGCTTTTCCTGCCAGATACGCAATTTTATCTCACAAACAGCATAAAGAGTGGTTTTCTATACGGTTCATGATTTAATTTTTCTGATTCATTTGCCTGATTTTTCTTCTGGCAGGCTACAAATTAGGCTTCGTCAAACATTTGTCACTCTTAAACTTTATTAAGTGCCATGTAATGTATGTATATCGTAGTCTCGTAGATGATATATCAGGCATTGTCTAGACAAACTTGAGGTTCACTTTATTGCTTTCTTCTGTGTTTATGATATATATATATATATATATATATAAAGGTGTGCGCGTTTGTGTAGTTTCATTTTACAGTATTGTGTGCATTTGTAGAGAGGTTCGTTATCAGAAAAGTACATCTTTTACACTGAGCTTTTGTTACCCAAACCCATCACTACCATTCCAAACCGACCGCCATACACAGTTCCTTTTTCTTAACCTTGTGTTTGGAGAAAAGATTTTCACAATTATAAGAAATTGAAATACATTTTATTTAAATTATTTATAATTTATTTATTTTTTATTTCTTAAATACTTTGTTTAGATAAAATAATTGAAATGTTTTATATTTTAATTTTTTTTTGGATAAAGTAATTTAATTTCTATTTTAAGACGAAGTCAATTTTATCATTAAGACCAAGTTGAGTTAGTTCGACCTTCAATCTTGTACATGTTTCAACTTTTGGTTTAGGTTGACTCGAGTCGATTTGACTTGATTCAACCTAGTTCAACTTGAGTCAATTCAACCTGGACTAACTTAGCCCAATCTTGGCTTGGATTTTTTCAACTTGGGCAAAATTGATTCAACTTTCAGTATAAATTTACTCAATTGACCCTTCAACTCAAGCTAATGTGATTTAAGCCTTTAGTCCGAGTTGACTAACTAAGACTTTAGCTTGAGCCGACTCGACTTAACTTTCGTTAGTGAAGTGAGAGTGGGTGAAAATGAGCGAAATTTCAAATTTCTTATATTTTTTAGAGTATTTGAAATTCTTTTATTTTATTAATTTGAAATACCTTCTAATTTTTCTTAAATTTAAAGTTCTTTCTAATTATTTTATCCAAATCAATCGTTTAATATAAAGAATTTTAAATTCTTCAAATAAATAAATTATCCTCTAAATCATTTATCGAAACATAACATAAACCCTTTCTAAATCTTCATTTGGAATAACGTTCAAAATCTTGTCCTAGGTCAACATTCCCATTGTTCTTCGATTAGAATATGCAACTAAGGTAATGGGATTTACATTTAGTTTTTTTTATAAGGTAATAATATTTTGATCCCTTTTTAATCCACCTCTACAATCACATTTAGATTATTCCATCACATCACTAAAATAATCAAAATACATAATCGAAGGGTAATTATAATGATTGATTAAAAATGAGTCAAAATATTATTATCTTTTTTATATATAAGTATAATGTACTGCAATGGAAAATTTAATATAAGGTCAATATCCCCGAGTTTTGCATTTCTTCTTGAACTGGGCCATAAAACTTCAATGATGCCTCCAAACTGTTTGATAAAAGGGGGTTTCTCCCTACATCTCCAATAATATCTCCTGTACCCCCAAAACTAATTTTATTCCCATCTTTGCCCATGGTAAAAATGAAGAGTAACTCACTCTCTCTTTTTTACCGTGTCTCTGCACCCCCAAAAGCACACACTGTGGCCCTCTGCACCTCCAAAACGCACCCCAATGCAAAGAATCAGATTCCCTGCACCCCCAACAGAAGAATCTTGACCTAGTGCGCGTAAGGAGCCTCCCTCTTCTCCTTGGTCTTCTCCCACGCAGCCTCACACAGTGTTCATCGTTCTTCTTCCCCTTCTCCCACACACACAGCCTCCACACAGCGTTGTTCTCCCCAGCCAGCATACTTTTCTCCTCCAAACCGTTCTTCTCCCGAAGCTCCGCAGCATCCTTTTGTCCTCCACACACCCTTCTTCTCCCCTGGGTCAGCAACACCATTTTCTCCTTTCGCGCAAGTCCTCTACTCCATTTTTTTACAGTTAAGTAATGTTATTTTAATATTAGTATAGTGCATGTGTAATTACATTTTAATTGATTTAATTCATTTTACCAATAGATTAGAAGATCGTGTTGGTTTGAATATTTATTGCACAGATTTTCCACGAGCAGGCGTGAAACGGAATTCAAACCCCTTATTTTTTTTAAGGAAATGGAATGTGTAATCCGTTTCCTTGTTTTTTTTTCGAACTCATGCTCCTCCTCCTCGATGACAAAGAACCCCAATCATCACCACCCCAATTTGTCGTAGACGACTGTGTGGCACAACAGTTTCCCATTCCTGTATATACTATTGTAAATATCTACTACCTTGCTGGATCGATAAAAATGGAATTGATGAGAGAGATTTGTGACATGGTTGGGTGTTGATATTTATAAGGGTGATGCAAGAGATGGGTAATTGGCAAATTGACTTTTGGTTCTGGATTTGCGATTGAATTAATTAATATCTGGTACATGTGGCAGATAGCTAGATGTGGTAATTTGGATGTGCATGGCATTGGCAGCTGAAAGGGTAAGCTTTGTTGACCAAAATTAAATTAATTTTGTGATTTTAGGGTAGAGGGACGTGTAGGACCCAGATGATGAAGTAAAGTTACTTGATTGGGTCCATCATCCATATATATTATTGTGTGAAATGGAGGAGAAGGAGCATCTTTGGAAGTGCGTGTGAACGCATGTGAAATGGATTGTGTCATCCGTTTCGTTGGTTTTTTTTTTTCCGAAACGGATTGTGTAATCTGTTTCGTTGTTTTTTTTTTTTGAAACGGATTGTGTAATCCGTTTCCATGTTTTTTATTTTTTTTTTCGAAACGGATTGTGTAATCCGTTTCCCAGAATGCTGAAATGGAATACACAATCCGTTTCGTGTTTAGGTTTTTGATTTTAGCTGAAACGGAATACGTATTCCGTTTGTTTTTTTCTTTTGTTTTTCCGAAACCCGTTTTAGCGTGTTTTAAATTGGTTGGAGAGGTGGAGCGTGTTTTAAACTGGTTGGAGAGGTGGAGAGAACAGTATTAATGATTGAATTTGAATTGGTAAAGGAACACAGCCTAAGGGAAGAGTGGGGTGTTATAGGTACTATCCATTAAGAACACAATATTGAATGAATTTAACAACTTCACAGCATCAGGATGGGTCCAGAACAAATCGCTTACCACATCAGATTCATCAAGACATCTACTAAAATGGATGTAG
>Ga0209589_1000883_pt1 | contig 45736 bp, 15 predicted proteins | sample CowpeawhiteBW_FD_187525 | JGI IMG/M metagenome (GOLD analysis project Ga0209589, IMG submission 187525) | Root nodule microbial communities of legume samples collected from California USA - Cow pea white BW (SPAdes) (version 2) | ecosystem: Host-associated > Plants > Roots > Nodule | place: USA...
TTTTTTTATTTTTTTTTTTTTCAAAAAAAAAGAAGGAAATGTGTATGTGTACATAGGAAAGAATAGGAGAAGTGTATAATTTTTTTTATCTCCTCTCATATGATAGACTACACACGTTGAAATACCAATGTAATTATGACCTTATTGATAATGAAAACTATAAAAAAGAAATTGGTCATGATAACAACACATCACTATAATCAAATAAAACATAACAGTGTCAAAGATATTGATTTTAATTTTTATAATTAAAATTATACTCTTCTCTATAAACAGAGATTTAAAAATATCTTTTGGTGACATGTCATGTGAGGAGTGTAAATAACAATGAGTAGATGTGAAGATATGTATAAAATTTTTGGACTCTTGAGAAGAGAAGGGTGTGATAATTAAAAAAAATGGGCTCTTCCTTCATTTTATTTTCCTTTTATTTATGTTAAAATTAAAGTTTGTAAATCTAAAGAAAATTATTTCATTTTTTTTACCATTAACTAAATTTTTTTTATATTCTTTATTTTTTGACAAAAAATAAATTTATTCAGATGAAATTAGGTGTTGACAGTTGTCCATCTTTACTTATATTTTACTAAATAATATGAAAATGTAACATTTTTATATTATTGAAGTAAAGGATAAGTAAAGATAAAAACATTGATTTCGTCTGAGTTTCAAAAGGAGATATAGAAAAAGTAAGAGAAAAGAGATTTAAAGACAGACTTGACCGTTACATGTAGAGGATCCCAATCCAAAAGAGAAAATTTGGATTCGACCATTCACAAGTACGAAGTCCTTACCCGAAAAGAGAACTAGATTCGACCATTGTCTAGTAGAGGACCAATATATTTTCAAAAAGAATCTGAATTCAACTAGTTCCTAACATATGGTCGATATCTCTAAGAAGAATCTGAATTCGATCATTACCTAGCAAAAGACCGATATCCCTAAAAAGAACATGAATTCGACCATTGCCTAACAAATCATCAATATCCGAGAAATTATATATTCTTTGAAATTTTGATTTAGTTTTCTTGAAAAACGGATTGCACCAATACGGAGGAGTTCATATGTACATTAAAAGCTCTGACTCTAAACACTCAATCAATTTTCCCCTTTTTTAAGATATGAAGTGCAGGATGGATGAACCATCTTAACCAACCAAATAAATTTATGAGAACGAGTTTAAATAAATTGTTACACTGCACCACCTTGACCAACTTATCAAACCTCACTCATTTAAGTATATATATATATATATATATATATATATATATATATATATATATATATATATATAAATAAAAGTAATGGAATCTACACTAAAAAAAGATTTTAAAAATTAAAAATAAACAAAGTTATATTAAACTATATATTAATTTTTTATTTTATAAACTAAAATAAAATAAAATAATAAATTTATAGGTTCTTACATATTGAAATGGAAATATCAATGGGAGATTGAATGTATAGGCTTTTTCAGCTAAATGTTGAATTTATTTATCCAAACGTCTTTTGTTCAAATATTAACTTTTTAAAATATAGTATTAGACATTTTGTTAAGATTATTCCATCTCGACTTTTAGTTTAAATATCTCTTAATTAGAGATGTCAAAAAAATTCATACAGGTATTCGCGGATAATACCTGTAATAAGTAGGAAATGAATATTGTGAATAGATACTCGCAGGTAACAGGTACATGTATTTTTTATACACGTATGTTAATGGGACGGTTACGAGTATCATAGTATCCGTTTCCGTGATACCATATTCGTTATACTCTAATTTAAATTAAAAAAAAAACATGATTAAAACATTAACACATTGATTTTGAATGGGTTATTTTTTATTAATTGGTTTAAAAAAAATCATTTCTTTGTAAACTCCTATTCAACAATATTTAAATGAGTTATTTGCACTTTTTTTGAAATTTATGAATGTTATGCATTGTACTTTTATTTAAATTTATGGTTAAAATATGTTGTTAAAATTTTCTTTTATAGATACTCGCGGGTACCCATGGATATTAAAAAATATGCAAGTACCTGCATAACGGATACCCGCACGGTATGAGTATGGGTACGGGGCATATATTTATCCAGCAGGTAGGATACGAAGGAGCTACCACATGTACACTACCCGTCTCGTTGACATCCCTAGACTTAACATTTACCCAAACCAACATGGGTCGACCTTCAATTTGAGTCGGTCAATCTCGACCTTCGATCTAGGCCGATTTGTCTCGAACTTCAACCATGGTCAGTCTGTGTTGACCTTCGGCCTAAGTCGAACCGACCAATCTCAATCTTCGACCCGAGTCGCACCAGTCTTGACCTTCCACCCAGGCCAACTATCTCGACCTTCGACTCCGACCGATCCGTCTGAACCATTCAACCAATTTGGGTAGTCTTGAGCTTCGACTCGTCTCGAGCTTCGGCTTGGACCCACCCCTCTCTAACGGTGGGGCTAACTTAGTTGAATTCGGCCTTCGACAAGGGCCACCTCGACCAAATTTTGGATGAGGCGAACTCAATGGACTAGGAGGTCGAGGTTGACTCGGAAAAATTTAGTCAATTTTCTATCGGGTCGACTCGGTCAAAATTCAATTGAGGCTTAATCGACTGAATTTTGATGAGGGTTAAGGTCGACTCTACTGACTTAACCGAATTTTAGTAGGGGGGCGACTCAACCAAATTACTATTGGAGCAAACTCTACCAAACTCGACCTAATTTTTGTTAGGGTTTGTATTGACCTTCAACCTAGGTCGGCCCATTATAACCTTCGACTTGAGCACACCCATCTTGACCTTTGGTATGAGCCAGGTTGGCCAGTCTCGACCTTCAACCTGAACTAACTTGTCTCAACCTTTGGCCATAATCATCTTGTCTCGACTATCATCCCTAATTGGCTTGTCATGACCTTCAGTCCAGGTCAGCCAATCTTGAGCTTTAACCTAGGTCGGTCTATCTCCACCTATGGCTCGAGACCGCCCGAGACACTGGTTGACTTGTGTTGACCTTTGACCCGATCTTGTCCATCAGTCGGGGCTGGATCATCTTGACCTTCGATTTGGGCTAACTCATCTTGACCATTGATTCGAACCGACTAGTCTTGACCTTTAGCCTTAGTCAGACTGTCCCAACCTTCGGTTTGAATTGACCTTTTTCGACCTTCGATTCGATTCGACCCGTCTTGATTTTTTACCCTTCTTGACCTTTGGCCTAGGTTTCCACCCTCGGTCCGAGAGTGATCGCCTCAAATTGTCATCCGAAACGGCTTGTTTCGACCTTCAGTCTATGTCAGCCTATCTTAACCTTTGGTCCATGTTGACTTCAGCTTGAGACAATCTGACTCGATATACAACTCAAACTGAAAGTATTATTTTTAAAAATTAATTAAAGTCTTGTATTGTAACTAAATTCACCTTAATCTTGACGTTAAACCACTTTAGAGTGGACTTTGGAGGTTGATATTTTTTGACCCCTCAATTGGAAAAGTTCTAAAAACGAACTTGTTCAAAAGTGAGTTAAAGCTAATCCATAGATCATGAGTTATGGGTCAAGTTAACCACTATACTGAATACAATATATATATATATATATATATATATATATATATATATATATATCCAAATGTGTATTCTTATTTTCTAACACCTTTATCACGCCTATTTAATGTTATATTCAAATTCATCGTAGATGTATCATAAAAGGTTTTTAACGTGTTTTCAAAAGTTTGGTCTCCACTGCCGTATGTACTCAATTTATTTGTCAAAATACCCTTTTTGTCTTTAATGAAATTAAGAGAGAGAGAAATTATTTTAATATCTCTAAAATAATTTAAAAAAACATTAGTATATTTATAATCTAATAATCATTATATGGAATACCTTTACATGGAATGTTCCTATCAATTATATAAATAATTATGAAATTTAAAATGATTTAACATCACAAGAGAAAAATAAAAATAATAAAAAGAGAAAGCTAGAAGGCAAAAACAAATACAACTTTGCCGGGTGCACTGAAGATAGTCAACATTATACGACGCAATTTGCAAGTTTATAGTTCATATTTTCTTTTTCCTCCTTTTATGTTTGGTATCGTGAAATATTCAATTATGATTACAACTCTCATATAGTTTTATTCCTCAAAGCATGATTATTATAATTTTATGTCCCTTAAATATAAAACAATGAAACTAATGCATGCATACTCTTTATGCGTTTAATATTTTATAATCTAACTCTCTCTCTTTTGTCGCATAAATTTCATGAGTTGTTTTTTAAGTTCAATTATACCTCTAGGCTTTTATTTAAGTGTAACATTTATATTTTCAATCTCTTATCTTTTAAAGTTTCAATTTATTTTTTTATTATTTTATATTAATCAAAATGGTTCTTCTAAACACTAATAATTGTTTATAAGATCATGATACTTAGAGAATATAAACAAATTTATGGCAGTTTAAAATCTTAAGAAAAACGCTTTAAACTTTTCCAATTTCTCTCTTTTTGCAACCGCTGACCAGTGCATAGTAATAAATAAAAAAAAAACATATTAAAACCAAAATTAATAAAAAGTAAACTTTTACTCAAAGTAATATTTTTAATTTTAAACTCGATAAAAATGAAGTGTAAATTTTCAATTTTATTCATTTTAAAAATATAATGATTAAATAAAATTTCCCAAATAAAAAATATCTTAGTAAATCAAATAGAAAAGTTAAAGGATTAAAAAGTATAATGTAATGTATTTTTATTTTTAAATTAAGCCATGTGGAGCTGAATTGGTAAATAATATTTTCTTTTCAAAATGCATAATGTATTGTACGCGAAAAAAAAAATTGTATTATACTTTTTTTCTTTTTCTATGGATTCATTCATATTATTTAGATTTAATTACTCTTTTGGTTCATATTTTTATCTAGAAATATCAATTTGATTCTCCAATTTTTTTAAGTTTTAATTTGATTCCGATTTTTAAAAAAATTAATCCAATTTGGTCTTTTTTATTAGATTTCTTGAAGCTAATCAATGATTTATGTTAATTACATCAATAAATCAAATCATCATTATTAAAAACTTTAATTTTATGGAAAAATCTTTGATCCGTTTAAAAAAATTTATCAAAAATAATCACATTGCATCAATTTTTCAAAAATTGGGATCAAATTGAAACTTAAAAAAATTGAAAATCAATTTAACATTTTTAGACAAAGAGAGAAAAAGTAATTGAACCAAGTATTTAATATCAGTTTTACAAAATATCCTTAAGTTGCTATTGTTTTCAAATTTTACATGGTTTTCTTTACATATAGACTTTAGGGTCCCCTAACTAAGAAGAATACAAATTTTAGAGTCTTTTGTAGGGTCAAAAACTGGTGATAGAGTGTAATATTTCTTGAAGAGAGGGGGTGTCAATATAATTTGCTATGATCTTTTTAAATGTTTAATTGAATTAATAATACATATTTTTCTTTTATTAAAAAAACATTTAAATTTTCAACAATTGAGTTAAATTGATAAAGAAAGATAGAAAAGTTATGTAGAGCAGATTCAAAATCAATATTCAGAGCCAAGTAGAGTTGCAGCATTTTTCTTGGTAATCCAGTACACTATATCCTGTGGCATCACACACTCTGAGCATTTTCTTGAAAGTTAAATTCAAATGCTAGTTAACACACAGCATGCAAGAAAGGTTGAAAAGGCTTTTAATAATAAAAAAAAATGATACTTAAATGCTGTTGTTTATTCTGAAGAACTCTTGAATCTGTGACAATGGAGCTGAAAAGTTGAGACCCCAAGGCAAGACCTGATGAATGTTTTGTGACAAGAAAAATGTCCAAAATTAAATGACCAATCATGAAGATGGAACCTACGGATACCCAATTAAGAACCACATTGCTCAAGAATCCTCTTCCAAATCCAATCTTGGATCAACAAAATTCTATGTATATTCAACCTTTTTTTGCTTAGGAAATGAAACAGTGACTCAGAGGTTACTGCTCTTCCCATCAGAACAGCTCTATACAGGTAAGAATGGTGAACTGAATTATAGTTTTTGTATGGTCAAGAGATGATGAAGCTTCAATAATGGCTGGCAAAGGGAGTTCTTGTCCAGATTCTGGAAGCATGAAAATGCATTCAAATTAACAATTAACTGTTCTATCTTCGTCCATGACCCCATTGCTTCTTGTGATTTCCGGGTTTCACATGCGGATTCCGGTGGCCAATACCTTGCTTTGGGAGGTCATGCAACTCCATAACCTGTACTGTCCTCTGCCTCTTAGCTGAAAATCAGAATCAACAAGCACTTTCATCAGTATATTTAGTAATCAAATCAAGCTCTAAGTTTTGGAAGCTTCATCTACCAAATCTAACATTTAAGACTATACTATCAGGAGTATATTAAGTGAAAGTTTGTTATTCTGTTTATATAAGTTTGTACTCTTTCTTTTCAATCAATGAAAACTTTATTATCATTCTCAATATGGTAACAATGTTCTGGTTTCTGACATTTTTCTTCTTTATAGATATTTGTCTTGGTTCTCCATGGTTACCATGGATGATTCCAAATCCAATGCCTCTTACTCTTCCACTTCATCCTCCTAACCAACAATCCATCTGCCTCACCCAGAAAACTCTAATCCAAATAATTCTTCATTCCATGTACCCCTCAATCTGCTTGAATTACCAGAACCCCTGCTTATGTAAAATATGTTCACAATATTATCCAATTCATAATTTTTGTTCTTATACAAAACTTCAACCCCTTTACAAAATCTTCATTAACCAAATCTCATTCACTTATGAACCTCAATTTTTCACCAAGTTGTATCTTTTATGGGATAGAGATAGGCTAGGAATGAAGTAAATACAACACTGATGGCACTATAGACAGATAGAAAGCCTGTTTGGTGGCTATATGTTGGGATTGAATTTTCAGATACATTTCCTCTTGTTGCTGCTGCTGCATGGAACAGGAGTTTACTCCATCTGGACATCTACAAGGCTTTTCTCACTGGTGAGCTTTTTTTGAGGAATTACCTTCTGGTTATCATACAACTAATAAGAATCTTGTTTGCAGGATGATTAAATTTCTTTATGGACTTCAATCAAAATTCTCTTCCTCTTTGTTGAATCATGGTTTTCTTCAATCAAAGAATGACTATTCTTTATTCCCATATGGAACTGATGCTTCCTTGGTTGTGCTTCTAGTTTACATTGATGACATCATCTTGTCTAAATTCTAAATGTGTTGTTGAGGTACAAATTCATCTTCAATCTCTATTCAAGTTGAAAATTCTTGGCTCCTTGAAGTACTTTTTGGGGTATTGAAATTTCCAAATCTAACAAAGGGATATCCCTCCCAGTGCAAATACACATAATCTCTTACAAAAGTCACTGGTTATATACAAGTTTGTACTTCAACCAACGTACCACTCTTAAAAGCTAAGATCATGCCTTGACTCTTTTAGGTTATAAGTTCAAGTCTTTTAAACAGTCTCTCTAGGACAGTACCGTTAGGTGGGGAGCCTAGTGTGCACTAGGTTGCTCGATTTAACTTTATTATCAGCAAACTTCAAGAGATCTAGAATCTAAAAATTATACTTTGAAAGAAAAATAGACATAGATTTTGGAATAGAAAAGACAAACCATTTTCAACTTGTTGATACCGCTCCTGAAGTTTCCTCTTACTGGCTTCTAACTTCACTTGGACTGAAGCATCATCCGAACACCTGGGTTTCTGATACACAAGAAATGAAATTCAAACAATATTCAATCTACAAACTTGATGACCTAAGAAAAATTTTCCTTACATCTAGCTGACGAACATGAGGATTTTTTGGGATAGTATTCTTCACTGTATTTTGTTGCACCTTTGGCTCAACAGAGCCTTTCTTCTGCATGGTTGACTTTGGTGGTCTGCCAGGACCAGAATCACCGATAACTGGTTTATTCGGCCTCACAGCAACCTCATTTTTCTTTGCTTGCTGACCCTTACCCTCCTTGGCAATAATGTTTGCCTCATTTGATGCCTGAGGTCTCCTCTTCAGAGTTGGACTTCTTCCATGATCACGGTTTTTGGTGAATTCCCCACTATGTCGAGGATCTGAAATAGCAAACCAAAAGCATAATCATCAATCTCAGAAGTGGGGAATTCAAACAAAGAACCGTAGAGAAAAAGCTAGCTAGACTAGCATTAAGAAATTGTGAAGTCAACTCACTTCCATCATCATCCATGCCATCAAAGAACTTTGCATCATCAAATTATGTGACATCCAACCAAGTGAAGTTGAAGTTAGATTTTAACTATCAAACACTGCAAAGCATTAATACAAGAAAGGTAGAGGAAGGACATTGAAGTAAGTACCTGGGAGAGTTCCATAGAACCAGTTGGAGGGGCAAATAGAGCCCCTTCATCCATAGGAGGTGATGGAAGACCTTCTTCATCATCAATAACAGATGGATTTACTGAATCTGGAGTACCTTCTGAACCTATAAGTATGAATTTATTTCAAAATTAGAAAGAAGAGAAGATTTTAAGGATCACTTCCACATGAAAGCAGATAAAATGTTTATACCTGCAATAGCTGTGGTAGCCTTGACCCACTCATCCACCATTTCCTTCCAGCCTCTACAATTCAATAACAATGTTTAGAATGTAAAGCTTGTATCTCATGCAAAACTACTACACTAGCATGAATATGTAACAGAAGATTTTTAAGAACGTGAGATGTTTGAGCATGCAGACTGATAATTGAACTGAAATCAGTCATGAGTCATGCACCTACATTCAGATCTGCATCAAACATATAACTAGAACAGTCTCCATGCTAAAGCACAAAAAAGAAACCCAACAGTTTCCGTTTACCAACCCATTTTGTCATTAAAAAAGCAGAATGCAGAGAGAGAAAAAGAAGTGCAGCTAAATTGCATAGGATGTGGAAGTATAACATGGTGGTTGGACACTTTTGCATTTGATAAGCATCACATTTGAGCAAATATGAGACATGATTGACCAAGCAACCTGTACAAGTACAATTTTAGGACCCGTAAAAGTATTAAGTATTCACCAATGACCATGATCACAGACTCGATGCATTAGTCTAATTAGCAGAAGATGGGTATCAATCTGGAATAGTGGCACGTAGAAACAAAATCTAAAAATCCTATATCAGATGACATGAAACAGAAAAACAAAACTAAAAATGTCACGCATGATAAACAGTAAAATGCCACAGTTTATACACACGATCACCATTTAACTGAGCAATGAAAACATAGTAATGAAATAAAAAAATAAAAAAAATCATCTATGGGCCATAAGAACATGGTAATGAATTCAAAATATGAAAGATGATGATAAAGTTAATAGAAAGAGAACATAACTAAGTAGATAAAATTTACCAAATTTAATTAGGAAGCTTAAAGAAACTAGAAAGAAACACTAGAAAATATTGGTTCTATAGGAACAAAAGTAAAAATAAAACCAAGCTTGTGTGGAATGATCAGGGAAGAAGGGTTTCAAATCCTATTGTGATTTCTAGTGAAAAACATGCATATTAGAAAATGGATGAGAAATCGCAATTTTATCCAAATAAAAAAACTAATAACATTGTTTTGGGGGTTAAAATGGGTTTTTGAAGCTTATATTGTGCGTAAAAAAGCTGATATTTTTGTTATATTGAACAAAGAACAATGGCCATTATGGAAAATCCCTCCACTATTTGAATCTCCTAGAATCCAAAGACCACTCTACTATAATGCGCCATGTACTACAACTATTCATGACAGTGAGATGAATGGATTAGAAAAACAGTAGTGAATGAACTCATTGACCTTTACTAAAGTTCATAAATAATATCACAAAGAGTAACAAACCACTAATTGGCGAGGAAGGAAACTAGTTACAAACATCAATCCATGCAGGAGAAGATAAAAACCCATTTATCATTTATAGATACTGAGGATATACATATGAAACAAAACTATCAAAGAAAAACCAACTCATACTCGATAAGAGTCCGCGCCAGTTGACAAATGTCACTTGATCCATGCTTTCGAAGAGGATTGACGGCCTTTCCAATCTCAGTTGCCTGGAAAAATTAATTTTTCAGAGAATGGGAGGAGAAAAACACATCTGCAAAACAAACAGAAGGAAAGAAAAATGGCAGTCTTAATGAATGAGCAAGAGATGACTCAAATCAAACCTTCAAAAGATCCACTGTGAGTTCCATCAGCTGAAGCCTCCTCAATGAATCAAACAAAACTGAATCAGACTGTTGCAACATGAAATATAAAACCATGAATCAGGGGACCGCAGGACACAAACCAATTTAATCTTTCATTTAAGAACTCCACTGCCATCCAATAAAACCCACTTATATCCTATGACAAGGCCTTTAGAAAACGGCCACTGTGGTTGTAGCAAGACTTATCGAACATCAAAAGTTGTAATGACCATAACTGTAACTATAACTAACCAGAACCCTTCTCACAAAGAGAAACTTATTCTTCATTAAAACTCAAACAAAAAACAAATTGCAACACAAAAAACAACTATTGATGCAGAAGTAAACAAAGAAGGTACGGGTGGAGTTGGTAGAGAGGTAATCTGGACACACAAAAACCAAACAATGCGCTAAAATAAATACCATACCTCTTCTTCACAGTTAAGCAAAACATCCTTGATCCTGAACACCTCTTCGACATATTGTGACTCTTCTTCAATCTCATCAGTCAACGCCTCAGCTTCCCCATAGCTGTAATTGCTAACTCGGTTCGTGTTCATCACTCCAGGATCATCAACGCTGGCACTATTGACCTTGCTCTCTTTACTTGCGCCTGCTTCAGACTCAAACTCAGCACCAGTCCCTTCAAATCCATTCTTACAAGCACCACCACTTTCACCACCGTCATCATCCACTGGGACAGCCAATTCCACCCGCTCACACCCCAAACATCGACTCAGTCTGCAAGAAAACAACCTCTCTGCAATCCCATCCCTCCTCATCCTGAACTCCTCGGGGCAATCAGAAGCAGCCACCATGATCGCATGGTCAATGATGCCAAATATGTCAGAGTTCGCAGCTCCAAAGTAATTCCTCCAGTAATCAAGTGACCCTTTATTCATTCTCAACATCAAAAACCCAAAAGCCACAACCCCGGATCAATAGATCGAGGGAAAACCAAATCCACCAACCACCCACAAATCAAAATCCAATTTTTTTAATGCCAATTGTCACTGATCAATGAAAAACAACAAGGGCCTCGATGCAACCTAGAAAAGTACTAGATTGTTGTCCTTCCCCTTGTGAGAAAACGGATTATAAGGGTTCAATTTGGGTGGTCGACAGTCGATACCCAAAGCTAAAAGCTACGTTTTTTTTTTCTTCTATTTTTTTGTGTAAGAAAATAATATTTTTGGTGTTGCGTTGAGGCAAAGGTTGGGTTTTGATTCGGGGCTAGGCAATGGATAAAAGTTGGATTAAGAGGGGATGGAGGTTCACGGTAACACCACAAAATCAGAAACAGACGCACAAGTCTAACTATTATTATTATTAATATTATTTCAACAAACGTAGCATGTTGTTGTTGTTTCAGATTCTGGCGTTAAAGTAAAAACCTCCTCCAAGAGAGAAACACCACCTTGGCCTGGTTTTTCTCGAAGGTAAAACAGAAAAATGAAATTATAAAATCTTATGAAAAATGAATGGTATTCACTGACGAAAAATTTGGAGCACAAAAACAATACAGAAGTTTCAGTAGATTGTCTGTCTACTTGATGAAACTTCTGTGCGTATGTAATAATGTAGAGTTCTTCTGTCTCTGTTTCGACAAGCTAACAACTGAGTGATGCAAGAATGGTAGAGGAAAAATAGTTCAAAAAAAAAAAACGCAAATGGGGTTCTCGGGTTCTCCCAAACAGTCCCAAAAAAGACAAAAAAGATGGTTTGTTGTGGGTGTTTTTTGTGAGGGTTCCGAATTTTGGTGATATTAGCCCTCTTTTGAGTTGACAAAAAAAAATTGTGGCTAAAAAAATACGAGGAAAAAAATGAGAATTTCAGAGAAATTTTTCACTGTCTCTCTACATTTTTTTCTTAAGAAATTATACAAATATTTCTAAGAATATTATTTTTTCAATCTCCCCAATCAGCACTAGAAAACGGGTCAAAATTCTGTTCTTGAATAAACCTTTTAAAATTTGGGTTGAGAAATGGGTCTTCTAGGAGTACTTTCTTACCTTCCACTTCTCTGTTGATATTGGGAAAATTGGTCGAAATACGAATATTTCAAAATTGAATTCTATTTTATTCACTTCTTCATTTAAGGTTTATTGGTTGTTAATTTTAATTTAAGAAACGAAATTGGATAGTTTATTTAATAATTAATATATCTAATGTAACTTTAGAAAACGGTGTTAAAGTTATTAATTAATTAATATAATATAATATTTTTTAATAAGAATTAAGAGTTTATAATTAATGATTAATTATATTTAATTATAACTTTTGAATGTGATTTAAAATATTATAAAATATAACTATCAGTAATAATGATTTAACAATTAGTAATTGTTTTAAAATTGTGCCAACATAGAAATAAATAAAGATATTTAAGGTTAACTTTTAAAATGTTGTTTAAATTATTATGCAGTGAATTGCAATGTTGAGAACAATGACTACTTTAAATCATACTTTATAACAGTCTTAGTATGAATTTAGAATACTAGCGAAAATTATTGTAAAGTAAATTATAAAGTTGAAATTATTTACTTAAATGTTTGTTGAATATTATTAAATGATATTATTGATTTAAGTATATACTAATAAGAATTTAAATTAAATTATTAATTTTATTATTAGATTAATTAATTAATGACATTTTTGATAATATATATGTGAAATACTAGAATAGTACATTTTTAATTATTAATATAAAATTCGATAATTCCTTCATATTAATAAATTAAAGTTTTAATGAAATATGTGAAGAAGAAAAGTTGTTGGTTTTTTTTAAGTTAAAATGTCCTCAATTTTAATGGGTTTGTGCAGTTTTTACGTCATTTATTTTAATAGTTTCATTTAAAGGTAAATATTCAATATTATTAATGTTAGAGATATTGTATAGAAATTAGTAAAAGGGAAAAAATTATTGATGATATAATTATAAAATCATGATACATGTAATAAAGTTTAATATTTATTTAATGATTTAAAGTTGAAGTTTAAAAATTGTTGAATTTTTCATTGTATTAAGTATGTGATAATAGATTTTTTTTTTATGATTTCTGTTTATAGACTTAAATATACTTAAATACACATTAGTTCCTACTTTTGTTGTTTTTATTCAATTTGATCCTCATTTTCGTTTTGTCTTCAATTAGGTTTTCATTTTCGTCAAATTTTATTCAATTTGGTCATTTTCACTAACTGTATTTAAATAGTTAACGTTTTTGAACAGTATGTCATGTGTCAGCTCCTGGTTTTTCTGATATTTTTTAAATTTTTTTAAATTTCTTTTAAATTTTTTTAATTTCAAAAAAATTATCCATGTGTCAAGTCACAATTGTGCCACGTGTCAGTTTGTGGTAGTATTATTTTTTTTGTTCAATTTAGTCTCTATATTTGTTATTTTTGTTTAATTTAATCCCAATTTTTGTTAAAATAAATCAATTTTGTCCCTATCAAATTTATACTAAATTTAATATCTTTTATACAAATTATATTAATATTTTTTCTAAAATTGTTTAACACCCCATTTAATTAATAGTCGTAATTAAAGGAAATGTCACAATAAAATAATAAAGTAGCGCAGTCTTAAAGTTTCCACTAAACGTCGTACGATGAATCAAGGCATACAACGATATCGAACTAAGCAGATACAGAAATTTAACTGAAACGAACTGGAAGTTTAAAGGACAGCCAATACATGGGTCGTGGCCGTAAAAGAAAGCTCGGAGAAAAAGAAAATCCAGCCCAGATGGCTAAGCAGCAGAGTCACCATTCCCCTGTTGACCGCGAGGACCTCGCACATCTGCTCCCATCAATAAATTGATGATCATCGCAAAAGAGAAGAGCCACATACAAGACAACCAGACAACAAACAGGGTAAGCTAGAGTAAAACAATTCATCAAGTAGTTATATGCCAATACACAATCCAAGCATTTCATATATCATCCAAACATGTTATAACTTTTCAAACAATACACTAGACACTGACTCGACTCATCCGGATACATATAGTCTGGTCGGATTTTCAACGGATGCTTGCACTTGTGGTGGATACCTCTGCTCACCCCCGAGCTGCTCACCCCCAAGTTATGTGTTACAAGTGTTACAATGAATCAATTTCCCTCACCACAAGGTTAGCCCTTAATGTATTACAAGCCTCCTGCTACTCTCACCACAGGAGTCAGTCTGTTCTAAGTGAGACTAACTGACTCCTTAGAGTGTCAAGATGCAACCTTACCTTGAATCCTTACCAGACCATATAGATGGGGCACCACCATGAACACCCACTAACAGGGACCATGGAATTACGTCCCGACCACTGAAGCGTGACCCCGAAAGCCTCACCTAGAGACTCCAAGGAATTACACACTGACACGGACCAATCATAATTCAATAATAAGAGAGCACACTAATCATGCTTATGATTTCATACCAACCTCTGAAAATCAATCCTCATTCGTATCACATGTCGAATCTATACCACTGGTTATTACCCCTCCATGAATATAGGGCCTCACCTCATACCAATACCACGCCTCTTTGATTTCCAACCCACTCATTAATTTCGCATGCCAAGATCCCTCAATCACGTCTATCCAATTTATAATACGAAACATACCATGCATTTCATTTCACAGAGTTCATACATCATACAAAATACATCATAAACCAACAATCCAATTACCAATTGAAGAAAACCATCCAACCTGCAGCGGATATCGCTCAAGCCAAGAGCTATTGCTCAGGAGAGAGGGGTGCTCTCGCTTAGGCGGTAGACCCTCACTTAGGTGAGATCGCGACAGGTGCTGGGAGTTCTCGCAGGCTCGCTTAGGCGAGCCTTGCCTCGCCTGAGCGAGACAACCCCACGCCCAAAACTGAGGTCCCTCGCTTGGGCTAAACCACAGTAGCGTCCCAAAGTTTTCACTCCTCTTCGCTTAGGCGAGTGACTCTCACTTGAGCAAGACAGTGCCTCGCTCAAAACCAGAGCTCTCTGCCTAAGCGAGGGTTTGTGAAACCCCTGGTTTGCTCCTGCAAGTCTCGCCTGGGCGAGAGTAACAGATCTCGCCACTGTTTCTCCTGCAACAGTCACATGCTCGCACCTAAATAACAGTACAAGGTCGTTCACACATTCATCACAATCATATAGTTCATACAACACCCAATAAACTCTAAATCAGCTAGAAAAAAATCATTCAAGACCCAAAACTCTAACTTCCCCGTACCTGGAAAAAGTTTAGTAAGGACCCTAACGACACGACTATGAGCACAGCAACTATAGGGATGAACTACGAGACTGAAATAAAGGTGGAATAGAACCAGTAGATGAGGTTAACAAAGGATCCTAATTGGAAATACGAAAGATGATTAAAAGGGAACCAGCATGAACTAGAAAGGGATACTTACGTGGAGCAACGAGTTCTCTTAGCTCAACGTAACAGTGGAAGCAAACCTTAGCAGAGAGGTTGACGGCTGCAGTTCTAGGTTCTCTGAAATGAGTGGAAAATGTGAGTTAGGGCAGCTAGGAATGGTTTTATCCTTTGGGCCAGCCTTTAGGCCCAACAGTTGTAAGGCAACCCTTAAAATGTTAGGGCAGAAAAACTGGGCCTTACAAATTGACATTTGAATTTATAATTTTTTAAATTCAATTATAAATTATTAAACTTAATTATAAATTGAATAAAATTTTTATATTTAATTGCTAAATAGAATATAATTATTTAAAATATTATAAGAATATAATTATTATATTTTTTTCTAATATTTATATTCTAAAATACTTTTAAAATTGATATTAAAAATATTTTAGAAAAGTAAACTAATATTTGAAAAATTAACATTTAAATATAAAATATTTTAGATTTTAATATCTAAAATACAATAAAAATATTAAATATTTTAGATTTAAATGTCAATTTTAAAAATGTTAATATAGATTTTTAAAATTTTAATAATATTTAAATAATTATATTTTATTTAACAATTGAATCTAAAAATTATATTCAATTTATAATTAAATATTATAATTTATAATTAAATTTAAAAAATAACTAATAATAATGTCAATTTTAAAAAATTAAATTGTTCCATTTTAACAAAATTTGGGACTAAATTAAATAAAAATAACGAATATAGGGACTGAATTAAATAAAAATAACGAATATTGATACTAAATTGAACAAATACAAATAATACAACCACACATTAACATGCAGCACTAACATTGACACGTGGCACAATTGTAACTTGACACGTGGACAATTTTTTTGAAATTAAAAAAATTACAAAATTAAAGAAAAAAGCAGGAACTGACACGTGACATGTATTGTTAAAAAACGTTAACCATTTAAACACCGTTAGTGAAAATGATCAAATTTACCAAAATTTTACGAAAATGATTGAACACAAAACAAAAATAAAGATTAAATTGAATAAAAAGAACAAAAATATGGACCAAATGTATATTTAAGCCTTGTTTATATATATATATATATATATATATATATATATATATATATATATATTTTTTTTTTTTCTAATTTAACTATGTGAATTTTTTTACATACTAAATTATGTTTTTGATTATTTTAAACTGTTTACATCATTTTTGACACATTTCGATCCAAATGTCACTCTAAAATATTTTTAACACATAAAAGAAAATAATGTTATTGGAATAAGAGAATTATATTTATTCGTTTTTAAAATTTGAGAACTAAATTGTTTAAAAATTAAAAATATATTTAAGTTATATATATATATATCACTAGGTTGATTGTCACGTGTCCCGGTGTAATCCGTCATCTCATGCAAGTATCGACTTGTTCACGAATGCTATTCAATCATTTGTTGATTCTTCATTTTTCAACCCTTATTACTTATTATGTTTGTAATAATAATTAAAGTTAGGCTCAATTGCTCCATAAGTTGTGATGAAAAAAAAAAAGTAATGTCATAAATTAATGAAAATTATTGTACAAAATTTGATGTAAAAATATTAAATTTACCCATATTAGAAACATATTTTATTGAGTTGTGCATTCTTAAATATCGTCATAAAGTTATATAATATGTCAAATGCAATACACTGGGTCGAATTTTGTTCCATCCAAACACTACACTCCCATGAGTATGCATTTTGTATAAATTTTTGGTGATTTGAAATGAGGTTGGGGATATCCTTCTTAAGATATAGATCACTAATTCATGTGGACATTAAGCACTATAAAATGTTTGAAGAAAAGAATATTAAGAATTGGCAACCATCAAGAAGTAACATATGGAGAAAACTTAAAAGGTTTGAAGAAATTAGGAAGCAAAATAATTTGTAAAAATTTTAAGAAGGATCTAGAATGTTTTAGAAGTCTGTAGAAATGTATACAAGTTTCATGAGTCCAATAGAAAGGTGAATAGAGATACGAAGATACATACATCTACTTAACTAACTGATAATTTCGGTACTTCGCAAGTTTATACACTTAATTACAAAGGTTGTAACTTTCATATGTCCCAATCACATGTGTCACTTCTTGTAAGGGTCTTTAGCATTCCTTTACTCATTTGTAAGCAAATAAGGTCAAACTTCTTACCATGTACAAACTCTACTAGTGTGATATATATATATATATATATATATATATATATATATATATATATATATATATATATATATATATCTTAGTTTTCCTGTAGAGATTATCGTGGAAGATAAACTTATTTGTTTTATTGTATTTGTTTACTGAATATTTCTTTTAAAATTTAATCAAGTGAAAATATTTGGTCAAACTTACATTATTTATTATTTCATGGAAATTTCTTAATTAAATTAGTTCATATAAATAAAATATTTGACACAAGTGTTATAATTGTATTTAGCAAGAACAAAATGGCCATGTGTTACTTCTAAGGTATTGTTTTTAAAGAAAAATTTAGTCACATAATTACTATTATGGAAGACAATAATGAGTTATCCAGACAAAAGGTTAAGTCGAGTTAGTATGGACTGAAAGTTGTATTGAGTCGATCTAGGTCGATGGTTGAACAAAGTTGCCCTAAGTCGAAAGTTAAGTAGAGTCGACTTGGGTTAGAGGTCAAGCTGAGTCAACCTCGACCGAAGGTCAAGCAAAGTCATTAGGAGTCGAAAGTCAACTCGAGTCAATTCAAATCAAAAGTTAAGTTAACCCAAATTGAACCTAAGTTAAAAGAAGAGTTGAGTAACCAGGACTAAAGATCAAGCCAAATTGTCAACTCAAACTAAATGTCAAATCTAGCAAGTCCGGATCGAAGGTCGAACTAACTTAAGTAGGATTCAGAATGAGTTGAGTTTGCCTCAAAAATATAAATTAAATTGCTTTATCCAAAAAAAAATTGTAATATAAGATATTTTAATTATTCAATCCAAACAAACTATTTAAAAAAATGAGAAAATTCAGTTGCAAGTAATTCAAATTTTATGTATTTCAATTTTTTAAAATTGTTGAAAATTCCTCGTCTAAACCAAGGTTAGACTTCCGAAGGAAAAACTTGATAGCCTAATTAGAATTGTAACTTGGACTTTCAATGAATTGAAGAAATAAGTAGCCATATTGCACTAACTTTCTTCAGGCCACGTCATGCTGGTGAGAAGCCATTACAAAGTCATACAATAAAGAGAGAGAAACCCAAAGAAAGGTCATTTATTCCAGGTCAGAGAGATTTGAGTACTTCAGATCAATAGTGCTGAAGCTGACACTAAGGTATAAAGTTGTTTAGCAGGATGAGTTTGGTGGTAAGATTTGTGACCCTGTGGAAGGAAAATTGTGGCTTGGTTCAAAGTTTGTTGCAACTCCACTCCACACACGACTCAATTGGTCGTGTCATTCATTGACTTGGTTGGGGCTTTGAATGTTAGTTCTTGGATGCCATGCAGCTATAAGAGGGGAAAAAACTTCTGTGGTTTCCATAAACAGTACCCACATGTCAAATTCCAACTTGTCCTTTGGCCTAAACCCGAGATGCGCCACTAGCGACTGCAATGTAGACTTAACAACCATGTCACTTAACGGAATGGAAAACTATAAGTTTTGATATACACGGGAGAAAAAAGTAAGAAGGAAATAAGATGGTCAAGTGGAAGTAAATGAGAAATTAAAGTGACTATGATCATTGTGTGCTTAACATTCAAAACAGAAAAAGATAGCACAGGGTACCTTTTTGTGCATTTGAAGGTGATGGTCACCAAGAAATCCATCTCCATGCAATCTTGTTACATTTGAACAGGGTCTTCACATGAACAGTCCTAATTTGACAATTGTTTTTAGAGCTCGCGATGTAATAATAGCTTAACCAGCTCTAACTTTCATCTTTCGTATTGAGGTATACATCAAATATTTGACAACAGACCACTTATCCTCATCTCATACACCTCAAATGTTTTTAACGTAAGAAAGAAGGGAAAAAAAACTTTAGAAGAGGAAACTATAAAATTTTAAATCTCATTCAATAAGACAAAGATCCGAATATCAGGAGATATCTCACATTACCTCAACTATAAGGATTTGAACACCTTTTAACGTAAGTAAGATACTTTAAAAGTAATGGTTTTAGGTAAATAAAAAAGAAAAAATGGCAACATAATATTTTTTTTATTTTATACACGGACTGGTAAAAAAAAATGCAGTAATGTAAAACCATTTGATAAAATAGATCAAAATAGCGGAAAATAAGTCCACTGCACTAAAACTTGTCACTCATTCTCAATCATCTCCTGAACCTCACTTACTACTATATGTGCTTTATTATGGCCACCAATAACTTCAGCTTGTTTCTTGCCGTCCTTCCAAAGCTGCAACAACATTCATTTAAATCACTGACAGAGAAGAATATAATAAATTAATCAAATCAAACAAAAATGTGCTTACTTGTATGGTTGGCATTTTCTGCAGTAATTGAGAGCCGACGACATATGAATACATGAAAAATGGAATCTAATAAGTATCAAGATAAAATGTCTACATAGCAAATTTAGTTGAAACGAATATAATGGTTGCATATCAATTGTTAGACTAATCAGGCAGAGGTATATTGTAATTATCATATCTTGCTAGTGAGAGGTTCAAAAAACCACACATTTTCCTCAGGTGCTCCTGAGTAAAAAATTCAAAGAACAAACAAAAATAATCACAACAAAAGCCTTTCCCATTAAGTGGGACATGGATCAAAATTCAAAATACAGCATTGTCCTGCCATGTTTTCAGAAAGTTCATTTAGACAAAGGCCTTTTACAGAAAAATTCTATAGCATTTTCCTTGATCCACATGATCAACTCTTCTTTCCAGGAGTTTGATTGGTCTTCTCCAAAACATATATTAATTAAAGATACCAGAACAATTTCGCCAAGCACGAATGCATATGATGTAAAGGCATAATTTAAAGAAAATTATGGAAACTAAACATATTTATCCAACAAGTTTCTATATAGGTTTTTCTAACAGGCAGACATGAAGTACCCACATGGCAACATCTGTTCATGGAAAGACATTGATAAATTCAAGATGTAAAAAAATCAGACAATTTTTAATACATACAATTGAAAGAGAAAGAACATAAGGGGAAGCTACGAGAAACTCACAGTCACACCTGCACGAGCAACAAGTTTGTGTGAAACTGTATTAACATCAACAGTGTAGAACTGCAATCTGCATGACATCCACATAAACAAATCCTAGATTAATGAGTTGATAAGCCTTATCATAATATCATAACATAACCAAACAATTACACATGCAAGGTATCATCTCTATGCTCTAAAATACAAATAGCTCAGTAATACATTAACATCTTGTGCATCAACCTAGATTCAGTAGCTTATGAGTATCTTTCAATCATTATCATACTAAACACATCTCAAAATCTCAAGCAGCTACAATGATGTTGCAGTTATAGCTGTCAATTTGATCTGCAGTTAACATTTCTAGATTTTTAGCTTAAAGCACAGGTAGCATAAAATGGACCATTTATACACAATATACATAGCTTCTCAATTACTCTATTTCAAGACACTATTTGAGCATTACCATCGACCATGAGCTGTATCTATTGTCCGTACTAAGTTCACATGGAATTCCATTGTCTATTGTATCTTAGGTTTTCATTTTGTTTCTAAATCAAAACCAGTCCTGTGCAATCCCATGTTCCTTTCAGGTTAAGTGCTTCTGTTACATTTTAGATATGTCATGACCCGGTTGGTAATGATAGAGCTTGATGGTAGAGAGGGCTAGCTGCCCAAGCCTAATAATGTAGCTGGTGACATTTATCAGCTAGTTGAATCTGACAGTTGGTGGTTCAGATTTTGGTATATTTTACTGTAGAGATGTGGCAGATCGTAATTATGTTATTGTAGTTTCATGGCTTGGGAGATATAGTTGTTGTGTCTTCGATGAAAGTGGTTCAGATGTACCTTTGCCATTTTTCTTCGCAGATATTCTAAAAAATTATCAGGGGATTTGTACTTTGTTGTTTAGTTGTGGTTAGCTGTCAGAAATGGTTTCAAAAAGAGTTACGGAAAATACAGTGCTTCTTTAATGATTTCAAGTGTCAGTTGAAGTTATTGGATTGATCTCTATTCTGCTCTCAAATAGGTGTAGATTGAAACACTTTGAGCACTAGTACACCGTGTGTTACTTGTATGAAATCCAGTTCTGAAATGACTGGGTTGGGATTGAGGTGATAACTGGAGAGAATGGTTAAGAAGTCTGGGTCATTCTCGATCCGTACATGATAGGATTGATAGTATGCCAAGAAGAAAGCTGGACAAAGGTTGAGGAATGAGGAGAGTAATAGTCAAAGATCTCTAATAGTTATCTGCCAAGGACATCAACAAAATCTTATTATTCCATGAGAATGAAATTAGCCTGACCTCGTTAGTTGAGAGGGCCTGGGCTCTTTTAAGATTTCAGCCTCATTTGGTTTCAGTTTTCGGAGAATGTCACATCCCATTCTACGCTTATTGATAATTAGTACAATAAGGTAAAGCATTATAAACACATCACATATACAGCACAATTTATTAAAAGAAAAAAGCTGCAAACCCTTTCTCAAACTTTTGAAAGCATGAAGTTTTATACCTTTTTCCTCTGCTATTACAACTTCAGCAGACAAAGTTGCAAACTCTCCCTTACTACATTACTTAAAATTTAGAAAACAAACATACACACTCATTAATTTAGAACTTTCCTAGTTTCCTATTTAAAAAAAAAAATTACTCCGCATATCTCAGCATTATTGGATTATTATAGTCAAAATTTGAATCTACCAATAAAACAGGAAAGTATCAATGGATGTGAAACCAGGAATTTGGATGAAACCCCATATTCTGTTGTGTTCATATTTCCTTTAATATGTTGCAAGCTTAATAAGCTTCAGCTTTAAAATACTAATCTAGATCATTAGCATATTTAGCACATCTTCGAATGTAAATCAACTACACAAGTCCTTGACTAAGACTTGTAGTTAAAGCACTTGTAGGTAAATAAGCTGGATTGCATGCAAACATGACACAGTTTCTCTCAAAGACTCTTGTTCAAAACAGAGATTTATGTTTCAAGATGGACTTTTATAGACTATAGTACATTAAATAATACCAGAGAAAATTTTCAGTCCACGGTAAGGATTATAAAAGAAAACTCCCTGACACTGGTCAATGTATCATAGTCTGATTCCATTAGGTTAAGCACACATATAAATGAACATATGCTCAGAAATTATTCTAGTTTTGCGCGATAGAGGAAAACAAATGTAATCTCACCTTGGATAATATTCTGCTGCCAACTTTTCCAATTTTGGTTTTAAGTATATACATTTTCTGCACCAATTTGCCATCCTACAAACCAAGGAATCTCACCTCAAAGGCCATAATTGTAAAATAAATATTCACTAATCAGACAAATGAAACAAATAAGTTTATATTTTATGTAATGTATAATACTATACATAAAACTCAGAACTAAAACTCAGATTACCATTGGCACACTTTTTCCATGAAACTGGCTAATATTAGAAGAAATTCGTACAGGATCCATTAAATAGAACTGGCATCCTGTATCATTTAGTAAAAACTACTTGGATTTTAGACCTGTTTGGACGATCTTTCCATAAAAACTTCTAGGAAATTAAAATAAGAAAAACAAAAATGAACTTGACTTGTCAAGTTAAGATTAGTTTATGCATCAGCTGATTAGCTCTCTCATGTAACTTCTCCAAATTTTTACTTTGAACTTGTGCATAATTTAATTTTAACTTATAGAGAAGCCAATTTTATCTTTTTCTCTTCTAAAAGCTTTTATGGAGAAACACATTCAAAGACGCCCTTCGCCCACTAATAAAAGACTAAATCTTGTGATTAAACAATGGCACTGCTAACATTCATCAAACAGACAAGCTGGTGCCTGATTATTACATAGCCTCCCCCATCCAAGAGCGTCACTAGTTGATTTTTAGCAAGTTAAATTCTCAATTATTAAGATTGCTTTTGTTCAGACAAAAAAATTGCTATTACTAATGATAATTTTAACTACACAAACCTGTAAGTATAACCATGGTTTGATTACCAAAATTTAGTTTGATTAATGTGTTCACTTAAACAAAAAAAAAAAAAAAACTAAATAGATAGAGTGATGCTCAATTACTTCTAGAAAATGTTTCTGTAAGGCCCACAATTACAATAGGCCAGACTCAAGAGCACATCACCCCATACATATTCATATATCTTGTTATCTTCCCTTTAGATCAAATCTCTCTCTAAATAAGATTGACAAATACTTCTGTTTCCCTACAAAGCTCCTAGCCTGAAACTTGAAATATCAGAAGTTTCAAAAAGGAAACAAGAGTCCAAAAAGTCATGAATAACAATAACAATAATTTAATTTTGATATACTGTTATTTTAAGCTTTTTACTTCTCAAGTATCAACCAAAATGGAAAAAAAAAATCATATTTTGGAGTTACTTCATCATTTTCCTTTTTTTTCCTTCTTTTTTTACTTTTTTTTTCAGTAACAGAAAACTATACTTTATAAACAAGAAAATGCAATTCCCTTCATCAAAATCTAAAATTACATGTTAAAATGTAAAAATTTAAGAAAAACTACACAAGACAATGCCTACAAATTAATCTATCCAGAAGTTAAGATAAGTCAAATTCTTTTTTTCTTTCATATTTTTCTCAAGTTGATAAGGAAAGACTCATCTAAAAAAAACATATTAAAAATTTGAAGAAAAGTCAAAAGAGTCTTAAGGAAGAAGGAACCTACCAAACCACAACGACAGCTTGGTGGAGCCTTTGAGCCTGATCGAGGAGAAGATCAAAGTGAGTTTCGCTTGAGACAGGTTGAAGGTAAAGGGAAACAGGTTTTCCTTCCTCTTGCAAGGACGCTTGATGACTGAACCGAACCGGAGAGGTTTGGCGCGCGCATCCGCAGGAGACGGAAGAATGGAAGCCAAACCTGAAGCCGGAGCGGAAGCAATGGAGGGAGAAAGAATGTGGATTGGTCGTTGGGATTTTCGGGGAGAGTGGTGGAAGTTGAAGAGTGCGAAGATGGTGTGACATTGCAGAGAAGGACAACGGAACGGCCTGACGGGAACGGAGAGAATATCGCTGTTACTTGGTCAAACACAACAAATAGTGAAGGAGGCTTTGAATTTGGTTTATATCACCATTTCTCTCACTTTTCAAAATCAGTTTATTTAGGTTTCAAAATATCTAACATGGTAGTATAGTTTTGAGAAAAATCTTTTAAAGCAATAAGTTTAATAAATTACTATTCAGAAATAATTGTGCTTTTAACAGATTATAAGATGTAATAATATTATACAAGAATCATATCCAGTTCTAAATCATTAACATTATCTAATTATATTTTGTATTAATGTTAAACAATGGAAATGTTTTTGTTGATAAAAGTAAAAAAATGTAACGTAAGAATTAAAAAAAATGACATTTATAAAAAATATATCTTTTATATAATATAATAGTATAGATAACTATTATATAATGTTACTTTTAATCATCATAATTATTTTAAAATCTAAATTAATTATAATTTTAACTGCTAAAGAAAACTCTATAGAGATCTTACATGTCCTAGGTGTATCACTATGAACCTTTGTAATGAGGTTTAGGTCTTATTAGGATAAACTTTTCTTCAAGCTTTTAATATATTTGTTTCATCAAATATTTAATTGTATAAAATTAATTTTAAATTAAAAATTTAATTATATTTTTAGTTTTTTTATAAATTTAAGTATATGTAACAAATTTTTTATTTCAAAATTTATTTATTAAATACTTGTTATGGTTTTTAGTATTTTTAATTATTTAACTTTATTAATTAAATAATGTGGTTTTTTCATTATGTCTATACTAATTAAAACATATGATATTTAATATATATATATATATATATATAATTAAAATAATAAAATTATGTATATTAATTATAATAGTATTTTATATTAATCATAAAACTCAATTTTTTTTATATAATATATAAAAAAACAAAGTCAAATATTGAATTAACCACGTAGGCTAATTAAATAAAATAAAATAATTAAATTTCATTTAAAAGTTATAAAAGTTTAAATTATTTTATATAATAAAAATAATAAAGATTTAATTGAAAATATATAAATTTATAATAAAATTAAACCTAAATTAAAATTATAAAATTACAGAAAGTAAAAGTTTTTTTCATTTTTTTTTTCAACTTAGTAATTGGTTTTTCAAACAAAGAAAAATAAGGTAATCTCTTTTGCATTTTAAATTTATCTAAATTAGCTACTTATCCAATAAAGTGCACACTTATAAACAAAAGCATGAGTAAATATCTATAAGATTTTTTCTCTACCATTTAATCACACAATAATGTATGATCATTTTTTAAACTTTTATAATCACAATCTTATATTAGTGATTGATAATTTATTTTATTGATAGTGTAAAAGTTTGACACTGCACAATCATTAATCAAATATTTAAGCATATAATACCATTTAATAATTCTAAAATTTATATTTCAAAATAAAATTAACTTAAATTTTTATAAAATATGATTTGAAAATTTAAATTTCCTTCAATAAGTTAAGGTAGCTTTTTTTAACTGAGTTATTGAACAATTATCACATCATAGCATTTAAATTCATATCAATTTTTAAATAAAAAAAATGGTCTCCATATAGTTGAAATTTATAGCAAATAAATATTTTTAAACATATATATAATTGTGATTTATAGTTTATAATTTGATACATTCTCTACTTTTATTCATCAATATAATGAAAATATTAAAATAACATCATTACATCATTTATATGGGTTATTTTTGTTCTAGAAACATCTCATACCTAACCCAGTTTCTTTCCCAATGAAATTCATTCTCCATTTTTGAACCCCAAAACACAGCAAAAGGAAAGGTAACTCTAGCCACAACACAACACAATCATCTCTCTCGTACGAATGTAATCTTCTCTTCTCTCCCTTGCAATCACACCCTATGCATGTTTCTTGAAATGTTGGTTTTAATTGCGCACTTTTGTTTTCTTTGTCATGGATTACTTTATTCCATTATCTAAAGAATCGGTTTTAACCTGAATCAATTGACTTAATTCCTTCATATGATATCTTGATGATAAGGCAATAGAAGAAGAATAATCTTATGCACTATATTTACACTTTGATTTATTCTTATCCAGGAAAGGTTGATTATTAGTTATGTTTCCCTTGTCTGTATGATGTTGTGCCCTTCTTATGTGTTATTGGTGATTTTTGTAATTGTTTATGAGGTGTGTTTATTTCTTATATCCTTATCTTTGGTGGTTCAATTCTGTTTGACTTCGGGAAATTCTTTGCTTCTTGCTGCCAAGGGTTTGTGTTTGTTGGTTTGTGTTCGTTGTTCGAGCAGGGTGAGTTTTGAATTGTCTGTGTCAATTTCTCACAATAATGGTATTGGGGACCGCTGTTTTGAAATGCGTTTTGCTTATGTTTGTTGTGGCTTGCGTCAGTGTATTTTGCTTCTATGTTTGCAACCAAAATTTTATGTTTTACATATAATTTAGTTGTAGTTTATTGCGCCACATGCTTACTGCTACATCAATAATGAAAAATATCATCAAGATTAATAATGCTCTTGTAGTATCCTTTCCTTGGGGAATGTTTGGGGGTGAGATTTTGGACTTTGGAGGGGAAGGGAGGGGAGGACAAATTTTGTATTTTTTTTAATTCAGAGATGTTTGATGTTTGGAAAGATAAACAAAAGATTTGGATATTAAGATTGTGTTAATCTTTCATTTAAAAAATTACCACATTAGAGAATATTTAATAAAATTGATAAATGTCTCCCGAACACACCCTAATTCTGGAATTTTTAGAATTTGATCCTCAACTGTAATTCATTTTTGGTTAAAATTTAATTCAAATTGCTAGAAATTATAATGAGTTCTGCAAAATTTTCAAATCCCATCATAATTGGTAAGATCTGAGAGTTAACAATTTGTTGAATCTTAGGAATAATGTTAATAATAGCTGACAGCTATAAAAGTTAACAGCTGTAAAAAGTAACAATTATTTATTTAGTCTAACATTGTTGGATATCCCACATCTTCAGAAGATATGGTCAAATTATAATATATAAGTGAATGCAAACATCACCTTATAAACTGATTTCATGCAGTGTTAGACTTAAAGTTCATTTCTTAAGATGGTATCACAACCATTCAAAGTTTATCTTAGTCAAGTTTGTTGGGCCTAATATGTCACTTGCTATTGATTTCCCCCTAGGTTCGTGCTTGAGAAGTCCAACCCTTGACACGAGGGCAAATTTCACCTTACAAGTCGGTTCTTGTGAGATTAAGTTAGGTTTAAATTCATTTTTCTTAAGAGTTATGAAAACAAAAATATTTGAGATCGATTTCAATTTGTTTAAGCAGGTCACAGTGCCTATTTCTTATTATGATTATGTTTCAGTTTCGGGTTCAGTTTTGTTTCCACTTTATCTCTTTCTGGTTTTGACCTCTATGGGTCTTTTCTATGTTAACTATTAGGTCAAGTCAAATTCAAAACTGATGTCATATAAAAATTGTAGACAGGAGACTACAATCAATAGCCACCACTCCCCTTTTGTTTGTTCAATTTACCTTGTTTAGGGTTGTATATTGAAATTTGACAATTCAATATTTTGATAAAATTTGGTCTGGAGTAATCTTTTTCAACTTCTATCTTCTTAATGTTTTATCATCCTACAAACACGAAATAGCTTGGTAATGAATGTCCAAATGTTCTGTATTCCTGTTTGTTAATTTTGATGTCTAGTGCTCAACTGGATGCCAAATCTTTGAGGACAGGTCTTGGTTTTATGACTTGGCGTTTTTCATTCAATATTTCCTATTTAAAGTTAGCTGCTGGGTCTCTTGGGCTATTTCATCATACCATAACAGATGCATTTAAATTCCTAGAAAGAAATGTTTTTCTGTAACTGAAACTTTTGTAGCTTTTATTGTATTTGAAGTATCAACTTTCCCTCCTTATCTAGAAAACTACATTGTAATTTATCACTATATTTTGGATTATATTCTCTTACAGCTTGTTATGTGCAACTTCTCAAATGATGGAAAACACTATAATTCATTGATAATTCAATGGTGAATTAAACTGAATTCTTGCCAGAAATTAGTTCAAAAATGGCCTATATGTACACTGATGTAGAATGAATTAAAGTACAACTATGAGCACTTATTTTTCCATCTCCTGTTTGACATTTACCCCTCAGCTCATCGTATATATTCTGTTTGAAACTGATAATTTGTTATCTGCCTCATCATGCAAACAGATAACATTTGGTCATAAGCAGTGGATCACTATGGCAAGTAGTGTTGGCTTTTCACCTCTACTTTTACCAGGTACTACGATTGTATACATCTTGATAGTGCTCACTTCTAGCAACATAAAGCCATGACTTTAGTGTCTTAGAAGTTGATTGAATCATGGAATAAGTTATTGTTCTTTTTTACATGCAGTTGGTATTAGAAGTCAGCCTGAAGCTGATGTTAAGCGTAATGGACCAAACATTGTTGGGCTGAAACCCTTACCATATAACGTCAGAAAAGGAGAACTTAAAACTGCTACAGTGCAGAGTTCATCATATACTAGACGTGCAGCTGCTTTGGTAAGTTATTCTTATTCACTTTCTCTATTGGTTCTTGTTATCTGTTATTTGTTTGTTTTATGCATGGTATATCTTAATGTAGTTGTAAAGAGGATCCAATGCTCTGTATTGTTTGCAAAGTAGAATTAGTCAGAACTGAAAAGTTTGTGAGGTTCAGATAGAACACTGGTAATCTATGAATATTATCTATCCAACAATAGGAGTTTGGCTCCTTACAAGAGAGGAAACCCTCTTGAAAATACAGGAGACCTCTAATCTTGCCCAGAATTCTGTTGTACTAGTACCTCCCCATAACCCACGAAACCATTCATATAAAGAGCCCTCTCTATCTTATCTTGTCAGGATCCTTTCCGTTCAAATGCAGCTAGTTCTCTAATCTTTATGCTTCTATTCTTTAATTAAATCCCCTACTTCCTTGTTCTCATTAGTTGAAATTCCCTCTGTACGTTTTTCCCATCTTTCCATCTTCTCACATACACATGCAAGCCCTCATTGAGCTTATTACCCTTCAGTCTACTATCCTTCCTACATCCCCTTCTAGAATCATATCACCCCCTTCTATGTCTCCTTCCCGCTACCCCTATTCAAACATAACACCAAAGCATAGAAACAAAAAAATGTCAATTAAGAGAGAGCTGCTGAACAGGTATTTGAGTCATTAAAAGACCCTCCTTGTTGCAATTTAGAGAGATTTTTGAAGGGGTTTTCTATTTTCAAACCACCAAACCGCACCAACAAGCCACTTTTAAGTTTTTCTATGTTGGAGCTCGTTGATTTTTCGTCACTGCAGGTCCCTACTCACCTTGATTTTTTTCTCTATTTGCACCCCTGAATCTCAGAATGTTTCTGCCCAAGATATCCAACAAGTGGGATACTAACCCCCAAAACAGAATTGTTCAACCCACTTCACAGAAAAAACAAAAATCCTGAACAAATTCACTTTGTATCCCCTTCATTCCACTACAATGAGGGTGTTGATATATCTTTGCTACCTCCTTCGCTAGATGATGCAGTACCGACATGTAAATAATCACCCTTTTGAAATACGATTCTCCATCCTCCTCTCTTCCAACAATTACTTGGAACATCCTCCTACTCCTACATCTGCTCTTGCACCTTTGAGTCCTTTTTCTGATTGTGTATCCTATATCACATCCCCTTCTAGAATAAATTCACGTGTCCTCATCTGTTTCCTTGCCTGTAATTCAAAAGTAACATCAAAACAGAGAAACAAAAGAACTTGTTAATTAAGAGAGAATTTAAAGATTTGTTTTTGTGATGTTTTTTTTTTCTACTGGAGGGATAAGGAAATGGATAGGCATTGGGTAACAGGTGATTTCGGTACTCCCCTTGGTTGTCGGTTAAGTTGTTTATTAAGTTTATTTATTCTTAGTGTTTTGTGTTGATCAATAATTCTGGTGATTGAACTGCTTTAATTGTGGTAAAACCGGTAGTAATAGTTATTAGAGAACTAGTAGTAATTATATTTAGATTTTTAATATTATACAATATTGTGGTAATAAAATAAAATAATGAGAAATGGTGATTTTAAATATTTTAAATTAATAAAAATGACTAGATTATATGTTTAATAAAATAAAAATTAGTAATAATTCACTAAATAATGTATACTTACGTAAAAATTTTAAGTACGCTTTTTATATCTCTATCTTAAGACTATTTTAATTTAAATTAAAATAAAAAATTGAGAAACTAAAATGTACGAACTGTTTGCAGCATACAAACCAGTTTTGGGTTGTCGACCTGTTTTGAGATGCTCTGTTTTATTTTTTATGTTAATGATTCCCACTTGAACTTTCTAGTCTGGTAAGGTTTTCAAAAAATGGTGTTGATTTATTCATACATGTTAATAATTTATCTTTCATGCTATGCTTTGATGAGGAAATTTAAGTCAGCAATTTAACTTATGTGGGAATTTGGTTTTATTTGTCTGGAAATATTTTTCTTTGAAATAATGATTTTTAAAAAAATTAAAATTCTAATAATTTGTGGAAGCATTTCTAAATACTTGAAATTATAGAATTTGAAATAAAAACTTGAAATTGTTGGTACTCACTGCCTCTCCCTTCTCTATCACTTCTTTCTCCTCTCTCTCTCTCTATATATATATATATATCATAAGGGATGTAACACTCAACAATATTTGTATTTTTGAATTATTAAATATTTAAGTTAAATGTATTTTGAAATCATTAAATGTTGTCAAGTATTTAAGAAATTAGCTAATTTTACTTAATATTAAGTTTTAATGTTGAAATTTTAATTTTTAAATATGTGTTTTAAAGAAATACTTAAAGTGAAAAGTAAATTTTCTTGTACAAATTAATAATTTGAAATCTTCAAAAAAAGTTCAATTGATTCATCCAAACAAAATATTTAGAAAATTAAGGAAACTTAACTCAAAGCGACCCAAATCTTATGCATTTCAAATCATTTGAAATCTTGAATTTCTCATCCTAATACAAAAAGTTTGAGATTTACATCAAAGAAGATTTTTGGATTGTTATTTTTGTCGCTAGTTTCAGTTCAAGTCTTGATGCTGGGCTTAAATCTTTAACGACTCTGATTGTTTATTGTGAACAGAATACTAAATGTGCTGCGGCAGCTGCAAGTGCATCCCAGACCCTAACACGCAATTCTCGGTCAATGACTATAACACCTGGTAATAACCTCTCAATGTGTTGGCCACTACCATTTGATTATATGTGTAATCTTCGTTTTTCTTTTCTTCCCATGCACATCCATCTGTGTAATTTCCACATAACTAAAATAACGTGAAACTGTTAGGTTATATTAGGAGTGAAGGTGAGGACTGAGATAATTTAAGAATTACGGCATATATTTTCAAATTCTTGCTTTGGTCAAGAGGTAAAAGGTAGCTTTCGTTCCAAATATGTATTGTACGAGGAGCAGAAGGCTAAACTAGATTATTATGGCAAACTAGTACATTTCGGAGTGTCTAAGGGATTTAGAAGGCTTAAAAATGTACTTCTTTTATAAGCTTCAAAGCTATCTTCTTTGCTGAAAGGTAAAGGAAGAGAGTTGTGGGTGTTCTTATTTATTTATTTATGGAAAAAGGTTGCAGAAGGGTTTCCTAGTAGACTTTTTGGACTGTTGTGCTGATCTTCTTCAGTTTTTCTTCTGCTGTGTTTGTTTTGAAGTAAAACCTTATAGCTTATAATCTATTGTATTTTACTCTTATACAGTAATATATATATATATCCTAAGATGTTCTATAGATGCCAGTACACCCTTTGTCATAAATGATTCATTATCCATATGAGTATAAAATGCTAATTCATTTCATTATCTGAAATGGCAGACAAAGTGAAGTCCCCTAAACTCGATAACAATGGACCTGGTTTGCCACCTCGAGACGACGATGGAAATGGTGGTAATGGAGGAGGTGGAGGTAAGTTTTCCGGTGGTCTTCCCCTTCTGGGTATTCTGGGTGTGCTGGATATTCTAAAGGACATTGAGAAACAATGGCAAAGAAAACACAAGAGATGATCTTCAAGATGAGGATTCTTACTGTAGGAGTGAAATTACTTTACAAATCTGATGCAAACTCCTACTTTACAACAGATACAACAGAGACAGTGCAGGGATTCATTTTGAAGTACACAAGCAACTTGGAATACTTCAAATGCTTATAGAAATTAATCACTGAGGAATGGCTTTATGATCTTTTCTTTTCTTTTTTTTCTCAATGAAGGTTTATAAAGATAGAAGGAATATAATTAGAATTTAAATTTTTGATATTACGATTTTCCCTCAAAACAGTATTCAGATTTGTATCTGTGTGGATTATTTAATGCATGTGTCTCTACATACTATGCGTATATATCCGTATTCGAACCTATTATTTAGATTCACTAAACTATAGTATAGATTTTGTTATACGCACGTTTTACGGAATAATTGAATTATATTGTAAACTTGCGTATTAAATTACAGAATATTAATAAATATAATGATGTTATTATGTAAATGAACATTTTAATATAGGATTATTTTTAAGTCTACTGAATTTTGTTTTTATTAAAATTAAAATAAAAATAAAAAATTTTACTTTAAATTATTTAAATTTTATTTCATAATGTTATCATAACTTACATTTTTTTTTCATTTATAATTTAGTTACTTTTTACTAATTTACAACTTTTAATCTCCATTTTAAATGGAGGTACAAATATATTTTCAAAGTATTTTGATACAACTTATATATTGTTTTATATGTTCATAATTTTGTATAGTTTTATTTTTTCTAATAATTTGATTAATTATTCATTATTTTTAAACATTTTTAGCATCTCTTTTTTTATATCTTAATTTTATTTTTTCATAATTTTGTAATTCCAATTTTTCTTTTTTTATTTTTGTTCTAATATTTTAATTAATTATTCATTCTTTTTAAATATTTTTAGCATTTTCTTTTCATATTTTATTTGGTAATATTATTGTAACTCATAATTTTTCTTACTTTTATAATTTATATACTTTTTGTAATTTAAAATTTATTTACATAAAGGTAAATATAATGAGTAAGTTTGTATTTGTTTTGCTGAATGTTTAAAGTGGTTTCTTATAAATAAGGAAATTTAAATTTAGGTAACGATTGAAATATCTAAATATTTATACTTAAAACTATGGATTTTAAGTGAGTGTGTTACAAACTTTATCAAATATTATCTTGCGTTATTTTCTTATTATAATATTTACAACCTTATGTTCTTAGTATTAAGACAACATCAAATTATATCATATATTATTTGTGATTGTGATATTAAGTATTAGAAAATATATTGTTTTAAGTTCGAGTATCAATTGTTTTTTACGAGAAAGATGAGCAGTGGTAACTAAAAATAATATATGTTTTTATTTATAATTAAATTTTAAATTAGTGAAATTCTTTTAAAAAAAATTAAGAAGAATTACCCATAACTGAGTTGTAAGTAAAGTAATATGAATTATTTTGTTTAAATGTTAAATGGTCTATCTTAAGAGTATCACATTCTATTTAACTCTTTCTATTGTCAACCTGTAGTTTTCTTAACGTATAATAATTTTTGTTGAGGATCCAATAACTTTTATTTTTATGTTTAATACTTAATAAATTGAACGTTTTAGGTTAAGTTTCTTTATTGTGTATGGTACAGTTTTCTTTTCTGTATATGTTTGTTTATAAAGGTAAAATATCTTTTAAGTTTCTTTAATTATCTGGATTAATAGGATAATCACTATTTGATGAAAAAAAATATTGATTATTATAAGTTAGTGGATGAAAAAGAGAAATGTAAAATTTTGGGACTAATTAAGAGTTAACATGATAACAGGAATAACACACAATAGTAAGGTATACTAAAAAAATAGGAATTACATATGTCACACAAATTTGTGGATAATGACAAAAGTCCGTAGATAATTAGAAATTATTTATGAATTACCGATGACTCTAAATCCGTATGTAATAGTAGCATATATAAATTTTGATGAATTTTTAGTCCGGGAAAAATGTTAGTCCGTGAGTAATACATACGGAGCATAGTCCGTGAGTAATTACCCACCACTCAAATTCTGTGGGTAATACATACGATAATCTTTCGTGGATAATTTTTTACAATTTAACTTTTGTAAATAATGCTAACAGATCTTTATCCATTTCCATTGCAGACAGTTTGTGGGTAATCTCCCACTACTAAATTTTATTAGGTAAAATTATTGACTATTTTAAACCTGTGGATGATTAATATGGATTTATTCAAAAACCTAAATAATGCATTAATCATTACAATCATTTTAATATTCAAATATTATTGAATACAATATTGTTCAATCATTAGACAATTAAAAATTAATTTCAAACACTATCCAAATCAAACATAATAAAATTTAAAATGAAAGATAACATGTCAAAATGCAATCAATCTAAAACATCATCCAAATTGCAAATGAAATTGAAACACAATCTAAGATTCAAAAGTTAACATAAAAGATCCATCCAAATATATTGTAAACAAAGTTTAAACATAATCAAAATGAAGTCAAATATCCATCCTAATAATTAGCATAATCATGATCTTCATCTTTGTGTTGTGCATGCTCATTGTGTTCTTGGTTGGGTGGTGGTTGTTGCTCTTGGTTTTGTCTAGGATGTTGTTCTAGTTGTTTTTCAAATGCACTTCGAGCATCAATGGGAAGCATAAGGAGGACAACACAAAGCAATGATTGCACTGTCTGTTTAACGCAGAGCAACCTTTATTTGCAATCGAAACTGATAACGCGGAACAACCTTTACTTCAGCAACACAACAACAACTTTCACCTTAATAACAACTTTTACTTCTCCCACCTTTTCACCTGTTAATTACAAAGGAGTATCAAAGTTTTCAAACCAAGAATCTTCCTTTATAGCTAAAACATAAAATATTTCAATCCTTTACAACTAAAACAAAAAATCATTCACCCACTGTTGTGAAAAACCAAATAGGGAAAAGAGGTGTAGCACTTATGTGAGAAGGACCCTTTTTCCTTTTACTTTGTTGTGACAAAAGAATCACACAACAACACTTGTGCACTGCGAAAACAAAAAAAAAAAATAGTTCTCCCCATTCAAGATTCTCCCATTTTTTGTAGATTTAGGGTTCATTGTCAAAATTTTTGAGAGATTTAGAGATTTTGGGAGAGTGGGAGCTAGGTTTCAAGATATTTGGAGGCAATGAGTTTGAATAGAAATTTTACGAAATTTGGATAGATTTTAGGAGAAGAATATTATTTTTTTTGTTTTTAATTTAATTTATTTTAGGTTTATTTTATCCATGGATTAATTAGTCTTATCCAAGAATTTTTTTTCCATGCTCCCTATTATCGTAAATAACTTTATTATGCATCAAATTTTCCTATTTTTTATTAATATTATTAAAATCAGTGAAAAATCCCGTATGTAATAAGTATTTACAGACTAACTTTTTTCTGTAGATAATTATCCGTGAGTAATTCAGCTTATTCTTGTAGTGGTATTTTGTGAAAAATAATTATATATATATATATATATATATATATATATATATATATATTTATTAGAGATTTGATTTTTTTAACTAAAAATATTGGTAATGCAATATTTTATGAAAATTAATATGTATCAAAATTTACCTTTTTAAATTTAATCATCAAAATTATTTTTTTAATATTATTAAATAAATGTTCATTTTTACTTGTGTATTTTAAGACAACGCATTATAATATTAATAATAATAACTGTAGTGTTATTATGATTTGTACTTGATGTCGAGTTCTGGAAAGTTGTGTACTTGTGGCATACAGTGTTCTACAGAGCGGTAAACAGTATCACACAAGGTTAGTATATTGACACATTTGGGTAAGGTAAAACTCATATCTTGCTCCTCTCATCACATGCCCATCTTTCTCTACTTGAGAAATTGATGGTCATTAGAGCGTTAAGATAACTTCCAACCGAACCCACATCAATGCTTACACTACAACCACCACCAATATTTCTCCTTGAATTAGTATCAACCAATCTCAACTCAGCCTCATATAGACAATCTCATATTACAAAGCTTCTAAAACAAGCCAATTAACAACTACTAAGGTTATGATCTAGTCGCTCAACGAACACATATTCTTTGGGCAAATAGTTCACTTTCGACCAGCGACGAGATTGCTCACCCAACGAGTGTATCATTGGGAGTCTAGAGGAAACATCTTCCTATAATTCGCCCAACGAATAATGCTCGCCTAGCGAATTCCTAAGTTAGTGAGCCCCTGACTTGAAATTCGCCCAACGAGAATTGCTCGCCCACCGACTCCCAAATCAGTGAGCTTCTGACTCAAAAACTCATCCAACAACTAAGCGAGTTTGCAAAATTATGCAGAATTTGATTTATGCATAATTATGCATACTCAAGCCAATCCAAACAACACAAGAACCTTTGTAGATGTCAATCACATATCACAAATCATTTAACAATTTAGATAAAACAATCAATCATAGTATAACAATATAATCTATAATTCTAACATGTTTGTAACTTAAAAATAATTAGCTTCCCTTATCGGATATCCTGCTTAAACAACTCTGTAAACGTCAACCGCCTTTAACTTCATAGGATGCTCTATCTATACATATAAACATCACAAGAATGATCAGGACTTACCGTTATGATCACTGATTAATAAATACTCATACTGACGATTAAAATGACACGTGCAAATGGAAAAGGACTCACATGCAATAGAAAAAGAAATAGACCAGAAAGAGGGTGAAAACTTAATTTCTGTGGATGGAAAACTTACCGTCCAAATTGAAGAGCTCGTCGAGATGATCAATTCTACAATCTCGATTCTTCAATGAGACGACCAAAAAGACAAAACAGAATTCTTAAAGAAATAGAGAGATAGTATGTTTTAAAATAATAAAACTTTTTTATAATAATTCTATCTATATTAAAAAATTTTAATATTAAAATAATCAAATTTCATTATTTTTAGACTAGTGTGCCTTCTAAAATATCATTCTTTAAGATTTTACAAAATTAATGTTGACTATAGTTTAGTAAATATATTATACCAATTATCATAGAAGCCATTACTTAAAAGAAGTCATCAATTGAGATAAAATTCGACCTATCTTACTTTTGTATAGAAAAAAACACAGTTTCGGAAGCTAGAAATTAATTATTTAAATTTTATCGGGAAAAAATACACTTCGCCTAAAAATTTGTTATAAAACTAAAATAAAAATATGATAAAGGGAATGTGAAAAAGAAAATGTGGATATAAATTATAAACATTCTAAAATTTGTGACAGTGATGATGATGATTCAACCAGAAGAGAAAAAAGAAAACAGAGAATAAGGTAGCAAGAGACACGTGGAAGCGGTTCTATAAACAACAATTATTCTTGCTTCATAACCAATCAACCTTTTGAAACACAAGAAAGGATAGATATAAACAAAAGAGAACAATAGTGAAACTACTCGAATATGTTGTGTCGTCGTGTAATTTAGTTAGGATCTCCAAATTTCAACTATTAATATGTATGTATATACATTTTATCTTCTCTATTTCAAATTCAAATCCTAGAAATGTAAGTAACTATTGTTTATATCAACATAGGTAATATAAATAAATTAAATTGATTTGGATTAATTAACTGTAAATATTCTAAAGATAACCGTTTGGCAAATAAAATAAATAACATTGATAAAAAAATTTCAATACATGCATTTCTTAATAACTAAAATAAAAATCGTGTTATGATTTAAGCATAAAAAAAAAACATAGTTAAACCAATAAAACTTTTATCTTCGACAAAAGTGTATATTATACATTTTTTTAAATGATCACATAACGTTTTACGTATATTTTTTTTGAGTAGAATATGAATTAGTTTACAGAATTTCTTTCATATAATTTTTTATTTAAATTTAATTTATAAAAAAATATATTCCATTTTCTGAAAGGTTATCATTACAAAAACAAAAGCTCTTCATCCATCTAACCAAAATCCACACTATCTAGAACTCTCGCACGGTTACCATCAAAAACCAAAAACCCTTTCTTCAGTTTTTCCACCGAACCTCAACCAATGGCCGCAGCAGCGCCGCCTCCGGCCCCAACTCCGGCTCCGGAGCCCGCCACATCGTTACCGGAAACCACTCCTCTCTTCACGCGCATTCGTCTGGCCACTCTCCTCGACGTTCCCCACATCCACAAACTGATCCACCAGATGGCAGTCTTCGAACGCCTAACTCACCTCTTCTCGGCCACAGAGTCTTCTCTCGCCGCCACCCTTTTCTCCGCAACCGCCCAGCCCTTCCACTCATTCACCGTCTTCCTTCTGGAAGCTTCTCCCAAACCCTTCGCCGTTTCAACCGCGGACTCTAACCCTTTCTTCACACCAATCACCAAGTTCGTGAATCTGAGTCTCCCCATTGAGGACCCCGAGCGAGACACGTTCAAGACCTCGGATGACGTGACGGTTGTGGGGTTTGTGTTGTTTTTCCCGAACTACTCTACCTTTCTTGCGAAGCCAGGGTTTTACGTGGAGGACTTGTTCGTGAGGGAGTGTTACAGGAGAAAGGGGTTTGGGAGAATGCTTCTGTCGGCGGTGGCGAAACAGGCGGTGAAGATGGGGTATGGGAGGGTGGAGTGGGTGGTGCTCGATTGGAATGTGAATGCCATCAGGTTTTACGAAGAGATGGGTGCCGATCTCTTGAACGAGTGGAGGATTTGCAGGCTAACTGGGGAGGCTCTTCAGGCTTATGGAGGTGCTGATTAGAATTTTTCACTCTTTTCTTTTTTCTCTTTCTTTCGCTCTCTTCTGTAATAATCACAATCTGGGTTTTAGGGAAGGTTTTACTGGGTTAGAAACGACTGTTATCTTCTTCTTTTTTCATTTCAGAGTTTGAATCGTGATTGTGTTACTTTGAGTTGTTATGTTGAGATGAAAGTGTTTGATCATGTTCTAGAAGTTGATGATTTTGGTCTTGGAAGGCCCTGTGATGGGTTATAGAAGTTGAATTTCTCCTTTGTTCTAACAGATAATGTTAATAACATGATGTAATTAATGATGTTATTGTCTGGTTATGAAGATGATTTGGAGTGAGATGATGCTTATGCTGAATGTTGTTTTGCTTTTCTATACTTTTATTTCTGAAGTGTTAGTGTTTTGGGATATTTCAATTGTAACTGAGTGATGAATGAGTTAATTTTTCACTTAAATCTCTTCATTGTTTCAGTAAAGGTTTAATTCATCTTTTGGTCCTCCTCTAATTATGATGCGTGCGTGGTTCATTTTGGTCCTCTAAGTTTTTTGAGGTTTAATTTAGTCCTTCGATTTTGTAAAGATGTTCAATTTAGTCATCAACGTTAATATCGTTAAAAAAATTAACGGCAAATTGTTTTAATGTGATATTGTGCCATCTATTCATTAGGTGGCAGTATTGAGATTGGGTGACGTGGACTTGAGTTAAAAAAATTAACTTTGTTTTGAAAGGGGTAAATTTATTAGGGTTAGGGTTCTTTGAAAATAGGGAATTGAAGATCAAATTGGGAGGTTTGGTGGAGAAGCATAATCAATCCCGAAAAAAACCAAACGAAGAAGAAAGATTCGAAGGTGAAGTGTTCATTGTCGTCTTGGTTGTGGATTTGAAGAGGAAGTGTTTGCTGCCCACAGTTGTAATATGGTGCTCCATTGTGAGAGGAAAAGCCACCACTGTGAGAAGAAAAGTCACCACCATGACTGGATAAGCTTGGATTTTGCATTATCTGTGAATTACACTACGAAGAAGAAGAAGAGTGTCCCCTCGACATTGTACACCAAATGTTGAAGAACTCCTGCATAAAGAAGATGAATTGTGAAATTAGGGTTGACCAATTCTCCCTCCAGCTATCAAAAAACCTGTCACGTTTTTATTCCAAAGTGACACAGCTGCACTATTCTGACGTCGTTTAACCAAAGATAACGGAAATGACTAAATTAAACTGTTTTAAAAAACTGAAGGACTAAATTGAACCTCACAAAATTAAGGGACCAAAATGAACCATACATCTTAATCACATGACCAAAATATGAATTAAGCCTTCAGTAAAAATTGGTTGATAGAAACGAAAGACTTATTTGCGTTTTGATTATCCTTTTCATCATCTCCTACCATAAATATGTAAAAACAGAGAGATCCTTGGTGTTATTATTTTACATGCTTGAAAATTGAATCTAACTATTTACTTTAAAATTTGATTAAAAGGTGGGGATAATTTATTGGATAGATTATTTATATCAGCATTATTTATTTATTTATTGTTACCTAATAATATACTATGACAAGTAATTATAAGTAGGCTTAAATATTCGGATCATACCTTTTTTAGTTCGAAAATTTCAAAATGGTATCCATTTTGAATTTTGTCTCAATTTAGTACTCAATTTTGATTATTGTATCAATGTAGGACTTTCAGTTAAGTCCTCACAAACGGTGTTAACTACCTTGTCACGTGTCAGCTTCTGGATTTTTAATTTTTTTTAATTTTTTTTTAATTTTTTATTTAATTTTTTTTTTATTTTTAATTTTTTTTAATTTTTTTATAAATTTTTTTTTGCCACGTGTCAAATCCTTGATGTGACAAAAGGAATCGAAGCCCATTCTTATAGAATAAAAATTACGTTACTAATGAAATAATGGTACCCTTAACAATCAGTTTATCGTCCGTTTTTTCATTTTATCTCGAGGTCAGGGGGAATGCCGCGGGGCTATGGGAGTCGAACCCAATTCTGCCAAAACCCCCGACAAAAGCAAGAAGGAAACTGGCATACCTCTATTTCTTCTCTTATTCAATATCTGTCTAGCCCTTCTTTATCCTGCTCGCCCTTCTTATTACTTACGCTATTTACCCTTTATTTACTTCCCCAACCACGTGTCAAGGTACCTGACAATTGTCATTGTCTTCATTTCAACTTAGTCCCCACATGTGTCTATTTGTTTCAATTTAGTACTCATATATATTTATTGATTTCAATTTAGTATCCAATTTATTTGTTTTAATTTTGTCTGAATATTTTTTTACAAAATAGAAAAATATTATGTCTCTCTTAAGACCAAATTTATTATTTATATAAATGTTATATTTATATTTGTTATTAAAAAATGACTTATGTTATTCATGACTTTTACCATTAACTTTAATATAAATTTCAATACTTAATTTTATAACTTATTTTTAGTAACAAATATCGATATAACATTTATATAAATAATAAATTTTGTCTTAAAAGAGATACAATATTTCTCCATTTAAAAAAATATTTAAATAAAATTCAAACAAATAAATTGGGTACTAAATTGAAACAAATAAACATATATGGGTACTAAATTGAAACAAATAGACACATGTGCGGACTAAGTTGAAATGAAGACAATGACATTTGCCAAGTACCTTGACACGTGGCGATACCTTGCCAATTAAAAAAAATTAAAAAAAAATTAAAAAAAATTAAAAAAAATTAAAAAATCTAGAGGCTAACACGTGACAAGGTAGTTAACGCTGTTTGTGAAGACTTAACGGAGGCTAGATTGATGCAATAATCAAAATTGGATACTAAATTGAGACAAAGTTCAAAGTGGGTATCATTTTGAAATTTTCGAAACAAAATGGGTATGATCCGAGTAATTAAACCTTATAAGTAACACCAATCATTGTTTTACAACAAGAAGAATTGGCGTGATTTTTTAAAATATATATATATATATTATATGGTTAAATATATGGTTAAATATGTTTTGGATGCTTAAATTTCAGTGAATTTAAAATTAATCTCTTTTAAAAATTATATACAAATTTAATCTTTTATCTTTGTAAATACATGGATTTAATTTTTTTATCAAATTTTGTTAAATTTATTTGATATTTTAAATACATTTTATAATAATATTTGAGTTGAGAAAAATGTATCAAACAGGATAAACAATTCAAATATTATTATGAAATATACTTAAAACGTCAAATAAATTTAACAAAATTTTACTAAAAAATTAAATTTACGCATTTTTTATTTAAACTAACTTAAAAGGACAAAAAATATATTTATCCATATATATAATAATTAAAATATATTTAGTTATATAGTCTGTTTCACTACCAAAAGGAATTTTTTATACTGTCTATTTCAGATTCAAAATCACATCATTATTAGTTTTCAAATCCTAGAAATGTAAACAAGTAACTATTGTTCATACAAAGTAGGTCAATATAAATAAATTAAATTGATTTGGATTAATTAAAGTAGGTCAATATAAGTAGGTCAAATCACTTTATTTAATAACAAAATCAGAAAAACACTTATTTAATCTTAGATTTTTTTATTTTTTATTTTACTTTTACAAGGTAACATTATTTTTACATCAGAATCAGAAGTGCTCTGGATCGAACATAAACATTTCCAAAATTATTACATAGGATATATCTGATTTTCAAAAATCCAATTTTAATACAAATCATTAGATCGGAATTAAATTGCAAATTATTATTATTTTTTTAAATGTTAATTAATTTTTACAAATTAGTTTGATAACGATTTTGAAATTGACTAAAAAAAAGTTTTTTTATCTAACATAATTTAAATTATTTATGTTTTTAAAAGTAATGTATAGAAAGAAAGTTTGTAATTTAACATGTAGGAAGGAAAAAGTGGTCTAAGAGGTAGGTAGTGAAGTAATCTGACAAGATCTGACATGTAGTTTACAATTTATCAAACAGGCATAATCAAAAAATAAAAGAATTTATAATTTCAATAATAACTGAAAAAAACAATAAACAAAATATGAAAAAGCACAAAATCACATAAAATAAACTACATCTTGTATATACCATGTGCTATTCATTAATTCAATTAAGTTTCATGTTAGAAATAATTAAATGTATTATATACTTTTAAATACAATTTTAAATTTAAATAAAGAACAACCTTAATTATATTTATAAAAATTTATTAACTTTTCTCCCAAAAGTATTTTACAAAACAAATTGATGATTAAAAATTTGTTGATGAAAAAGAATTATTATCGGAAGTTTAGAAACCTCATCGCCCATGGGGAGTTGTAGAAAAAAAGAGTATGGAGGTGTAGGAAGAAACCTCCAAATTCATTACTATCTTAATCAGATCATATGGATATTGAGTGTAAAATCTTAGAAAATGATATTTTAAGAGTGACAGTAGTTTAAAAATAGTGACATTATTTTAATATTAGAAGGTTTTTATCATAAATAGAATTGTTATAAAAGAATTTCGTTATTTTAAAACACATAACCTCTCTAGGAACCACTTTTCTAAATCTTTCTGACTTCTCTTTGTGAGTTTTGTCTTTCTGGTTGTCTAATTGAAGAACCAAGACCGTAGGATTGATCCTCTCGACGATCGATCAGTTTCTTTATTCGCGTAAGTTGAACTTCCACTCTCTTTTTGGTCTATTTCTATTTTCACTTGCATGTGAGCTCTTTTTCGCTTGCATGCTCGTTTTATTCATCAGTATGAGTCTCTATTGATCAGTGATCATAACGGTATGTCATGATCGTTCTTATGATATTTCTATGTGTAGATAAAGTATCTTGTGGAGTTAGAGGTATTTGACGTTCATAGAGCTGTTCAAGCAGGATATCAGGTAAGGGAAGATAATTGCATTATTTTTAAGTTACAAGCATGTTGAAATTGAAATTGTATGTTTGTATTGTGACATGTGATTGGTTGTTTTATCTGTACTATTAAATGATGTGTATATGTGTAAGTTATGAGGATTATGTTTTTTTTACCAACTAAACAAGACTAACTGTTGTGCTATGTGTGTATCTGAGTGCAATTGATGTGGATATGTATGATAGAATGGATGTATGATGCTTAAATTGTCTTTGCAAAGGTTATGGTGTTGTTTGACTGGCTCGAGTAGGTATAATTATGCAAAAATAAGATTCTATGTAATTTTGCAAACTTGTTGGGTGAATGGGTTGCAGAATACTGATATGTAGAATTATGCAGATTCGCAAACTCGTTGGGCGAGTAATTCTCGCTGGGCGAATTGCTAAGTCAGGGACTTCTAGACTTGGGCAGTTGTTGGACGAGTAATTCTCACTGGGCGAATTTCCAAGTTAGGAATTTCCAAACCTGGGACAGTACCTAGGCGAGTACTACTCGGTAGGCAAGCATGGGGTAGTGGTTGGGTGAGTATTACTCGCTGGGTGAGCAGGTCATAACTTGAATTATTCCTTATTTGGTCAATTGAGTATGATTTGAATTGTTGTGAATGTTATTTAAATTATTGATTGAGGAATGAGGAATGAGTATATGAGCATATTAATTCGAGGAGAATTAGTGGTGATAATTATAGTGTAAGCATTGATGTCTGAGTTCAGTTGGAAAGTTATCATAATGCTCTAATGACCATCAATTTCTCAAATAGAGAAGATGGGACATGTCGAGAGAGGAGTATGAGGTCTTAGCCTAAGAGTTTTACCTTTACCAAAGGTGTTAATGGACTTACCTTGTGTGGTACTGTCTACCGCTCTATAGAGCATTGGATGTCACCACAAGTGCACAACTTACCAGAAATCGACATCAATGCTTGTATCCGGATAATTGAGTTGTAGCTTTAAGTCTTCATATGAAATAAAGTGATGAAATGTAGTATGATTGATAATACTTTGTGTGTGTGTGTGTGTGTATATATATATATATATATATATATATATATATATATATATATATATATATATATATA
>Ga0209589_1000884_pt1 | contig 45736 bp, 32 predicted proteins | sample CowpeawhiteBW_FD_187525 | JGI IMG/M metagenome (GOLD analysis project Ga0209589, IMG submission 187525) | Root nodule microbial communities of legume samples collected from California USA - Cow pea white BW (SPAdes) (version 2) | ecosystem: Host-associated > Plants > Roots > Nodule | place: USA...
AATCATTACTTCTTACATGATTTAAAGATAAAAGACATAGATGAATGAAAACCTCAACAATAATAAAAAGAACAAAGAAATTAATTGATCTAACCTCAGAATCCAATTAAGAAATTACAATGGAATCTACCCAAGAAGTTTAGAACTCCATGAATGCAAAATAAAAATAGAAGAATGGAGAGAGAGAAAGGAAACGAAATTAGGCCCCCCTAAGGGTTCCAAAACTCCGAAGTCCTAAGCTTGTTCCTTCTGCTTATCCCTTGGTCTCTTTATATAAGAATTGGACTGAGTTTTTCTGTTGTTAAAACCTCTCAAATATCTTTTAAAATAAAGATAAAGATAAATATTCAAAGATATTTGGAGAGATATAAACTATTTGACAATTGGTTAATAATTTATGATATAACTAAATAAATTAATTATTTAAAGATATATGATAAATTATCACGAAATAATATTTGTATTAATTTTCTAAATAACCCATTTTCAATCCTGTAGTCCAATTTTGCAAAGACATCCAAAAATATCAATATTTGCAAATAAACCCTCTCTTTTGACCAGTCTTTGACTTTTTGAATATTTGACCAAAGTTGACTGTTTGACCAGCTTTGACTAGTTGGACCGTGCAATAACAAACAGACACGTGGCAGCTCCTCCTCTCTCCCAAATTAGGGTTTCCGCTTCCATGTTTGTTGCTGCCGCAGGTGCGTTTTCTGCTTCGACGAAGAGATGCGCTGCTGCTCCGATCTGGTGCGCGATGGAGATGGTGATTCAATTGCGTTTTCCTCTCGCTGCTGCAATGGAGTTTGCGCGAGGAAGCTTCACGTTTTCTTCTCCGGCGAGGTGAGTGATGGTCGTGACTCCATGGATGCGTGAAGGTGTTGCGTTGCGGAGAAGATGGAGGCGACGCTGATGGTGGAACGCAGCTCCGATTTGGCTCGCGTTTTTTTCTGCAGGGACTCACGGTGGTGATGGGTGAACGAACTCCTGCTGCGGTGCTGCCATGGTTCGTGCTCGCGTTAATGGATTCTCGCAAGCGCAGATCTGTGAAGATGAAGGTGTTGCTGTTCTATTTTCTGCAGGAATGGCGTGGACCATGGTGTTGCGCGAATCTGGTGAAGATGCAGAAACGGTGCTGTTCATTTTCTGGCGAGAAGATGGAGGTTGAAACCTGCAGCTGCTTCGCGGACAGGTGCGGGATGGCGCGAGAACGAACGTTGTTGTTGGTTCGCTCATGACGGCGCTGGACTGCGTCTTGCCAACGACGACGAGGTGCAAGAAACTGTGGTGGCAGCCGCAAGGTCTGTGGTGGCCGTGACTGCTTCATCGCCGTCAAGGATGGTGGCTAACCTAGGGTTTCTCTTTGGGATAAGAGGCTAGAGTTGATCCATTGGACAACTTGTTAATGTAAGGATTGTTGCCCCGTGGAATGTTTTAATTGGACAGATTTAAAAGTGGGGATTGCCACATGGCATGATCTTAATGTATCTAGTTTAAAAGAGAAAAGAGGGATGAAAATAGACAAAGGCAGGGGTGTAGAAGTGGATTTTCTGTAGCCCATTTTGGAAAAGGGGGGTGTATAAGTAATGTATGGGGTACAAAAGTGATTTTTTTAGAACTTGCTGATTTTAGCCTTATTTAAAGGTGTTTTGTAATTTCAATCAATTTATTTTTTCACCTTTAAATAAGCTTAATCTTAACTTCAGATGCATCAACAAACGTTAAAATATCCAAAAATAATTTATGCAGCTAAAAATCACTTTTTAAGACATTTTTATCACACAAGTTGAAGTAGCCTAATTATCATAATTGTTAATTAAATCACTCTTTAAGCACACAAATTCACTTAAATACTCAGAATTAAACACTGAATGAGGGCAAAAATACGCACTCATCACTAGCTCTTATAATGTCTCTCAATGTTCTATCAAAAGCTTGGAAACATAGCTTATTCATTATAGGAGCTTCATCCCATATGATAAGTTTTGTTTCCATCAATAGTTTGGCACAAAGACTTTCTTGATTGATGTTGCACGTTGATTCATCATTGATTGCTAATGGTATGCAAAAAGTAGAATGAGAAATTTTACCTCCAAGAAGCAATAAAGATGCAATGCCGCTTAAAGCTATATTAAGGGCAATCATTCCCTTGGCTCTAATAGCAGCTGACAAAAGTTTCCAGAGATATGTTTTTTCAGTCCCACCATAACCATATAAGAAAAAAGAAATTCCCTACATCTGAATTCACTGCTGTCATAATTTTGTTATAAACATGTAGTTGCTCATTAGTGACTGACTGCAATAGAGAGTGATGTAGCTTCTCCATTTGTTCTTTATCGTAATTCATTTCATCAATAATGAACCTATTGTGAAATTTGAATGAATTTGAAAGATTAGGTTGAGGAAGGAAACTATAATCTGTTAAAGCTCGCCCATTGGAATTTTGAAGTTCTTCTACTTCTAGGAGACAAAGATTCTGTAAATCTTGTTCTTCCATTTGAAAACCTACAAAACAAAACATGTAATGAATAAATAAATATGGAATAAAGAATGGAGATTATTTCTATTTAGTACCTGGTAGGTTCAAGTCTTTTCTTTTTTGATATAGGATACCATCTGCTAGTAAATTCCAAGTTGCATCCCAAACAACTTTGCCTTTGACATTGTATTCATGATTAACAAAGAAACAAATAACCTTCTAAGTTGATTTCCAGATGCAAGATGGCTAGCCTCTTTAATGGCATCAATGAATTCTTTGTCATCTGCTAATAATCCTAATTCCTGGCAAGCCTCTTAGTATGTAGAGAATGTTTTACCGTTAATTGTCTTTATACTATCATGATTAATACAACCTTTCTGTTTTGTCAGTAAGATTCTCATGTAGTAGCATTCACCTGATCCTGGAGGAACATATGTCAGTTGACCAATACTATAACCCTACTTTCTTGGTTTCGATTGTTTTTGTTGAGACATCTATACAAACTTTGTTGGAAATTCAGCATAGATCAAGTTCTTGCCTTCCTCAAATTTTTTGTTAGCTTCAAACCAAGCTAGAAACATTGTATTCATATTCTCATTCCTCTCTAATACATCATCAATTCGAACATCATCTTTAAACAAAACTAGTTGTTGATCTTGTAAGTGAAAAGTTAAACGTTGAACAGCAGGCCATCTATGATGGATATTGAAGCCATAAATTCTCCAAATTGCTTCACATGAAGATAAATATCTACAATCATAATATCTTTTAATCTCATCAACAATACGCATTTCTGTAGATTCATTCTCTTTGTCTATAATTTTCATTGTTGCTCTATCAGGACCTTTGTTGACATATTTGAACAAATACTTGATTGAGTTGGATTTGTTGCAATATTCTGTATTAACATGAGCTTGATACCGCATTAAGAGAAGAGGACTATAAGGCACCACATTTCCATTACCTAATTTATGTCCATTTTTCAACACAAATAAACCATCATCTTTACATCTATATATAGGATAGCCATATTCATCAATTGTAGTTAAATGTTTAAATTTTTTAGGAAAAAATTTAGAACACCGACCTTCTTTCATGCATGATGAATTGAATCTAGCGGCTTCGCACGGACCATGTATCATATATGTTTGAACAACCTTTGGAAGTTTTGGATAGAGATCTGGATGAGAAAGTTCAACAGAGATTACTTGATCTATGTGCTTTGCATTTTCTAACTTGTTTGAGTCACTCAACCATAATAATATATGAGCATGTGGCAGACCTCTCTTTTGAAATTCAACTGTATAGATACCTAAAATTTGAACATAATTATTAGACAAAACAATTGGCGGTAAGAAGTCTAAATTATGGAAAAGTAGTATGGTATACCTGCATTGACTTTGCCAAAGAAATTCTTCTTCTTGAAATCTGTCATCATTTGGTCTAATTTCATTTTAAAAACTCTGCAAACAATGTCTGGCCTATCTGAAGCAGTTAATCCTTTTGATTTTACAAAATCAAGAATTTCAGGCCAATTTACATTACATGTGATTGTTATAAACAAATATGGATAGCCATACCTCTTACAAATTGCCATAGCATCTTGACAATTATTGAACATATATCTCATACCATCTGTAAATGAAGCTGGCAAAACTATACGCTTTCCAACGAAAGAAGGATACACTTTCCAACGAAAGAAGGATCAATTTCACCTTTGTTAACAACTTCTTGTAACCCATTCAAAATATCGGAACGAATGAGTTTTTGATTATTTCATATAAAAGACAACCTTTGGGCTTCAATCATAGTATAGGTATCCACTAAAAACTATTGAAACAATCTATGTGAATTTACAACGTTACCAAATTCAACCTTTCTATCTTGTATTCTGAAAGCAATGAATTCTCGTAAAGAAATGTGAATTCTCTTTCGACTTTGACCATATTTGTGACAATCTCTAATTGGAATATCCTCTTGATATCCATCCTCTCCATATGGGAAAATCAAAGGATATTGCAGAGGAATGAAATATGTGTGGGTTTCATGTAGTCTTGTCAACTGACCAGAAACTTTCTTCACAATGATGTCCCTTCCTACATCTAAGGTGCTTAAATCACCAACTACCAATGTTGCGACTTCATCTCCTATTGCTGTATTGTATACTCTAGGATCCTTAAAGCGATGTCTAAATAACCCCAATCCAAAATCTGATTGGTCATCATCATGTATAAAATCTCTTACTCTTCTGAATGTTTGAGCAAGAACATTGTGTTTGTCAATCATGTTTTTCAACTCTTTGATCAATGATTTATCAAATATGGATTGTTGTATATCAGACCTGTAAAATTAGAAATTAATCAATTATATACACAATGATCGGTAAAATATAAATAAGTATGTACACATACCCAAAGTGACTAATTCTGTTTGTTGTTTCATTTTCTGTGTCACAAATATATAGTTGTGCAAATTTTGGATCTGATCCTTTTTCGAGCAATAAACTTCCAATGCGATGGTAATTTTGACCACTGAAAATAAACTGAGGAGGTAAATGCGAACATGTTGTTGTAACTTCTTATGTAATGTAAGCAGTGGCAGAGCTTCTATGAAGTTGGGAGCGGCCTTGGCCCCCCAAAATATTTTTGATTTTTTTAAAAATTATATATTTGTTTTTGAAGTTTTTAAGAATTTTGAAATTTTTTTAAATTATAGATAGTGTATTTTAAAAATTGAAGAAAATTAAATTAAATTTTTTTATTTCTGTTATAAAATAAAATATTTAATACTAATAAATAATAAAACATAAAATCAAATATAACAAAGAATACAAATCTTTATGTTTAATTACTTTTTTATCTATATTTTCATCTAAAAAAATTAAATTGTGACTAAACAATTGAGACTAAAAAAGGGGAAGATCTTGATATTTTTGGAAATAGTAACCAAAAGAGTAATTAAACAAAATATTTAATAAGATATGTTTTATTTTCTTTCTCATTGCCTTTTTAGTTTTTCACTCTCGTATTTTTTTTTGTTTTTGAAGAAAAAATAAAGTTATATATATATATATATATATATATATATATATATATATATATGTTCATTATTTTTTCTCTTATTTCTTATTTGTTTCTTTTCTTTCTCGAATAACAATGTAACTCTCTTGTCTTACTTGATAATGAAATATTAGTTTAATAGTTATTAAAATTATTTTTTTTATCTCATGAGTATCTTGTATATTCATTTTTCATTATTATAGAAGTAAAAAATAATATATTATGTATTTTTTTATAACCGATTTTTAATTGTGACTTGACTACCATATATTTCTCTTTTAATAATTATGTCTCTCAATTTTTTATTAGATTATAACAAATTATTTTTAATATATTTAAAAAAAATTATATTGATGAAGAATAAAATAATAAATGTTTTTTTTTAAAGTGATAAAAGAAAAACTACATGAAGATGAAAAACAACATAAATTCTACTTCTTCACATATTTTGAAACATTATACTAATGATTCAATTGTTCAGTTACATAAGTTATTTTTCAAAAACATTATACTAATGATTCAAACAAAATCAAATAATCATATTACTTTGGCCCCTCTAACACTCTTGATCAAGATCCGCCACTGAATGTAAGAATGTTGGCTTGTAGTGTCTTCACCTTTGAACAACTTTTGAAGCAATTGTGTAGGTTTTTCAACAATGGCAGTTGGACTTTTCCCTTTTGAGAACAAAGAGAGAAATCAACTTGTTTTAATCTTTTGCATTTATTAGATCTTTCTTCGTACCACAATTGAGCTTGACAATAGGGACACTCAAAGGAACACTCCCCAACATCAACATTTGCTAAGTACATAAAGAGCAATATGTCATTAATTAAAAGATATTTATATTTATATGTACACTATAGTAATATAAATTGACTAAAAAGTATTGTTGCACCTTGAATTTCAGCCCTTGAATACAAATTAGAGGAGAAATGGCCGATTATGTAATCTGAAATAAAATAAAGAAACAATTTTACATAAAGGAAAATTAAAACAATATGAATTTATTCTTTAAAATCAATCATTATTGATTACCATCATTTTCATCTTCATCAGAATTATTGTCAAAATCCAATATCTTTGAAAATGATCTAATAACATCCTCACGAGAAGGCTGACAAAATTGTACAACTTCAAAATATGTTAAAATGAATATTAGCAAGATGAATTTGTAACAATTAAAGTAATTAAAGTAAGCAAACTAATTTTGTTAATAGTAGAAATTACCACGAATTTGGTTCTCTTCAACATAAAAAAGATTAACAACTTCAGAATAAGCAAAAGAATCCAGGGAAGCACGAGTGGAGCTGCTACCAACAATTTCTTTATCTAACCTCTTACTAATTGTATTCAATAGTGGTTGTGTATTAAACAAATTTGTTTTCCTTCTTCCACTTGACAATCACTTTGAACTATACCTACAAGTATATGCATAAATTCATGAACTGAATTCAACATTTATATAGACATTAAATATAGAATGATGATATATGAGTTTGTAATTGTGTTCTTAATTTTATATTGTACTAAAATATATTGATACATTGGAATAACTAAAATAACTTTGTTTGCTTCACATTTTACTATTGTGTTTGAACTTTTTCTACTAAGAGAAAAGCATAAAAAAAGAAATTTAAGTTGGATTGGTACTTGTGTTGTTAGTGTTGCTTTTGTGCAAAATTGGAGCATTGGTGATTTCAATTGAAGTACAATTCATTCCAGATCCAATGGAGGTAGAACCATGAATTTCTTTACATGAAATGTTACTAAATGTTAGTAATAGTAACATTTAGTATGAAAGGAATGGAAATAAAGATAAATTAATGATAGATATATGATGAATTAGCCATTAACGATTATTATCAACAATTTATTACTTTTTTCTGCAAACTTTTGATTCCTAATAAGTTTCCTTCTTCTTCGTGCATCTTTATAATTATTTTGGTCAATGTTTGCAAAATGTAGTTAAACAAATGATTATAAAATGCAATAGAAAGATCAAATAGAAGAAACATGAAACAAAGTGATTATCAAATGCAATGATTTATTCTCCATCTTTGTCAATTCCATTGGATGTGCATTCAATATGGATCAATTCGAAAAGACATTATGCATTTCAAGATCATCACTGAGAATAATACGTCTTTAGTGGTAGCATTTGTTGTGAATTTGAATGATTTTTAAATTCAATGAACAAACTTACCACGATATGTCAACTCCAAAAGTGGCTTTCTATTTGAGGATTGAATTCCTTTATCCTGCACGTGTCTATCTTGATTGAGAGATAAAGAGGTTTTTAGTTGCATTTGGGTAAGATTTTCATTCCATACTGGGAGAATTGTTGAAAAGTCAGATGAGACAAGAATACATAAAATTCATTTGAACTAAATTTTTATACTTTAGCAGTAAAATCAATCTAACTATGCAATCCAAATAATAAACATATTGAAAAATATAAAACTGTTAGTTTTTACAAATTCCAGAAGTTGTGTTAGTCCATTGAGTAAATTTGTTATTAACATTGACGTTCCTCGCTGTTCTTGCATCTGATGCCTTTTTTATATCAATATCTACAAAAGAAATTACAAACAGGCTGAGAAGATGTATTCAGTAATAAACATTAATCTTGGATTCAATTTATAGTGAATGAAAAAATGGTTACCATAATGTGTTAACTGAGAAAGAGGTGTAGTATTTGGAAAAGGAAATGCTTCACTGTGAATGGATTTTTCCTCATTGGTATCTGTGCTCAAGAGAACAAAATAAAAGTAACAAACATGAAGTAGGATTGGATTTTACAGCTTTGTTTTAACATCTGAATGTTGATGTTATTGTATTGGATGAGCAACCAATGAAATGAGAAACCAAATTGAAGAAAGTTTAAAATGGAATGTCAGAAACATAAATTTATTTAACCTGAGGACTTCATCATGCTATTTGAAATATCTTGTGAGACAATGCTCTTCCTTTTTCTTTTTGCATTTCTTGAATCATTTACATCCATTTGTTTGTAGTATTGTTCAAAGTTTGCAGAAGTAATGCATTCTCTTGCTGTGTTATGGTTCTTACAAATTCTTAAGAGGTTGGATAAAAAAAAAGATTTTGATTAATAATTAAAACTAATAAAATAAACACAAACCCAATTAACAATGCACTAAGAAAGTAAAATCAGAAAGCATAATAAAAAGCTATTAATAGATGTAGGCAAATTTTTAGTTTTCCATGCAAATTATTCCTAAGCTAGCTAATGTAAGTATAATATTTTTATACAAAAGAACAACCAAGTCATTGTTATGGAAATATCAAAATTGTAACATATAATTCAATATTTTAAACAGCGTACCTTTCGCAAAAAGATTTGATCTGCAATGTCCAAATTAATGATTTGTAGACACTACAATGCTGCATTTCAGAATGTGCATTTGTGATATATGTCCTTTTAAGGCTAACACATAAGTACTATGCTTGGTAATAGTCAACCCTCAAAGTAGAAATTTGTTTCTACATTTAGTCTGCCCTATAACTAATAAAATAATTGTTTAAAAAGTCAGTACAAATAGAAAGAAATTAATTCAGATGAGATAATTTAAAAAAAAAATCAATACGTTGAATATTAACTTTTTAAAGCAAAATATTATAAAACATACATAATATGTTAAATAATTGTAATTGTTTAAAAACATCTACTGTAAAAATTTAAATTTAAATTACAACCCGTGTTTCAGAGTTATAAATCAATTGATTTTTTTATCGCAGTTTTTGTTTATAAAAGAAATTATCATCTGTTATATTATTTGAATAATTAATAGATTGGTAAAAAACATTTAAAGGAATAGTGCAATAAAAATTAAAATAGTTTGTGTTTACAAAAATTAAAATAACGTTATTCAAATTATTGTGTCATAGGACAAATTTTTAGCAAAAGATTTCAATTTATATTGAGTTAGTATTTCAAAATACATTACTATTGCAAAATACAATATTTATTTCTTTATTATGACTTCAAACATTTTTTTTTTGGAAAATCAATCAAATCTTTTAAAAAATTTGAATTCCTCTCATATTCATTTTTATTTATTTTTATTATCAGAATTGAATATTGTTTGTATACAATAAATATTGAAATAAATCTTATTGTTTATGATATTCTTTTAAGAAATAAATAAAAACGTAATACATAAGTATAACACATAATTTGAAGCATGAAATTAATTAAAATATTAAAGTTGACCATAAATAACTTACAGATAATAGTTATAGATATGACTTCTACTTATTAGAAGCAACAAAATTAGCATGCATTCAGTCTTACACACAAAATAAAAGCACACTTCCTTGAAAGCTCTAGGAAAACCATATATACCATCTAAAGTAAAATGAAACAAAAGTGAAATATTAAAAGCTGAATTTATTTTTGACATAGACTTTAATCTTCTTCTTTCTCATTCTTGTCAGCTACAAACACAAGAATATCCCCTTCTTTCACCCGATTGAATCTGCAGAAGTCCTTCCATCCCTTCCCAATCTTACTTGACTTCTTAGGTGAATTACGCAGTAGAAGCTTACATTGAACAATGAATGTGTTCTTACGTCCCTACAATTCCAACCTCTTGAATCTACGTTTCCGAACATAAGCTGCAAAATTAGTTGGTAAGTCCTGAAAAAATAACTAAATAACAAACAAAAAAAAAATAACAACTTATATCAACAAAATAACATATAAAACAAAAATATAAAACAACAAAGTTCACCAGATGGCTGGCTTTGCTTTGAGATTTTGTCAATTTCACTCTAAACAGATGTTTTGTTCGCATCCAAAGTATTTTTGAAAGAACTTCTACACAGTCGATATTGTAGACATGCTGGAGAATACAATAATTTGGAAGGTTGAGTTGCATATAAATCTGAATAAAATTTGATGGATATGTTCCAAATTATAAAAAACTCTTAGGCCAGACCAACCTTTAGTGACCAGGGGATTATTGACATCCATATTAAAAGTTGACTGATGGTGATTCCCTTTAATATCTTCCAACTGCCAAACCGGTCCTAATTCTTGCGCAAACATAGCAATAAATATTCGGTCAACATGACCAAACTCCTAAAATTTCAGCGTTCAAAAAACAAAAAGAAGGGTGAAAAACATAAATAAGACAAATATTAAATTGATCATGAAAGAGAGAGAAGAAATAAGATTTCAACCAAGGAATAAAAACATGCATGGCTAATGTAAGCAAAAACATTTCGAGATAGATGAAACATGCAAAAAAAAGAAGAGAAAGTCGTACATTTGAATGATTATTGAAGAAAGTTCACATTTTTAGAAAAAAGATTTCCAGCAAAGTAAAAATAAAAGCTTGGCTTATGGAAGCAAAAACATTTCAAGATACATCAAGAATGCAGAATGTAAGACCCGAGAAATTTAAAAAATTAAATGAATAATTATTTAATAAATGCGGGTAGTAGAAACCTTTATGGCATTTAATGTTAATCGTTGTGATGTGGAAAAGTACTAGCACAAGGGGTTAAGAGTACTTTATCGTTCGGGTTTCAAAAGAAGACAAACTTGACCATACCAAGGAGATGGTCTCGAATTGACACACTAATTCTTTTTGTTTCTTTTTGTTTTTTTGAAAAAACCAAATTAGGCCAATCCCGATGAGAGGGTCTAGATCCAAATTATTCAACGACCATTACCATGTAGAGGGCCCCAATCCTAAAAACATTCTTGTCGTACTTTGACGTTTTGAAAAATAGATTAGACCACTTCCGAGGAGATGGTCTATATCCAAAGGATTCGACGACCATTACCACGTAGAGGGTCTCGATCTGAAAAAAAATCTTTTTGTAATTTTGACTTTTTGAAAAAGAGATTAGACCAATCCTGAGGAGAGGGTCTATATCTAAAGATTTGGTGACCATTGCCATGTATAGGGTCACGATCTCACAAATCACTTTGTTTTATTATCTTCTTTTCTGACTTTTTGAAAAAAAAATTAGACCAATCCCGAGGAGAGGGTCTATATCGAAAGGAAAGAAATTAATGACCATTGCCTCGCAGCGGGTCTTGATGTAAAGAGATCGATGACCATTGCCTCGCAAAGGGCCTCGATGTGACATAAGAAATCAATGACCATTGCTTTGTAGAAGGTCTTGATGTAAAGAGATCGATGACCATTGCCTCGCAGAGGGTCTCGATGTGACATAAGAAATCAATGACCATTGCTTTGCAGAGGATCTTGATGTAAAGAGATCGATGACCACTGCCTCGTAGAGGGACTCGATGTGACATAAGAAATCAATGACCATTGCCTCGCAGAAGGCCTTGATATAAAGAGATCGAAGACCATTGCCTCGCAGAGGGCCTCGATGTGACATAAGAAATCACTGACCATTGCTTTGCAGAGGGTCTTGATGTAAAGAGATCGATGACCATTGCCTCGTAGAGGGCCTCGATGTGACAAAGAAATCAATTACCATTACCTCGCAGAGGGCCTTCATGTAAATGAATCAATGACCATTGCTTTGTAGAGGGCCTCAATGTAAAGAAAGGAAATCAATAACCATTGCCTTATAGAGGGTCTTGATTTAAACATAAGGAAATCAATGACCATTGCCTTGTAGAGGGTCCTGATATATAAAAGGATAACTTGAATTTTGCTTTTGAAGTGTCGACAAACATCGCGTGAATGCCTAACATTGGTGAGACTTACACAAAAAAATATCATTGTTGACTTTTTTTTTGAAATGATTTTCACTTATTTTGTGGAGTATGATGGATGACATGATGTGATGATGCATGACATGTTATGACTTTCTTTATGAAATTATATGATATGCTTACATGGATGCGTGGATGCATGAGTGGAATTTGTTTTTTTTTTCATTTTTCATTTTTCCTTTATTTTAATTTGAGAGGAAGGAAAACAAGGCTTAGAGGCTAGAAAAAAAACTAGGCTTAAGGTTAGACAAAAATGGATTTAGGGGCCAATGTGGAAACTGGGCTTGGGGGCCAGTTTGGAAACTAGGCTTGAGGTTAGTGTGAAAACTGGGCTTGGGGGCTAGTGTGGAAACTAGGCTTGGGGCCAGTGTGAAAACTGGGCTTGGTGGCCAGTGTGGAAATTGGGTTTGAGGGCCAATGTGGAAATTGAACTTAGGGTATATTGGTCATTCATATGAATTAAAATGACTAGAATTTGAGAAACATCATAGAAACCAAATTGTGTATTTTTTTAATTTTCTTCCTTCTAAAACGAAAGGATTCAATAACCATTCATATGAGTGAAGAGGGTTTTGAATGGAAATGTGGAAACTATTTTATTCAAAAAGATGAATGACTCATGTATGCATGACTTGGTATGACGTATGAATTACCTTATGTATGAATTTTCTTTTGCATTTTTTTTAAAAACAAATTTGAATTGTTCCCCATTTCATTGTTATTTTGAATTTATGGAATCATTCTACTTTGATATTTTTTTTTTACTTTTTTTAAATAATTTCTTTGGTCTAATCAATTTACTAACAAACACTTTTTTAATCATTTCTTTTGAAACACTATTTGAATGACATGCATGAAATTGCCAAGGGCTTGAAAAGGTTTGGATGAGGTGATGAAGATTAATTAGGGAGTTGCCCCAATTTGAATTGGTCTCGGGACACAAAATGTGTTTGGGCTTTCCTTAGTTATTGATGGTATGAACAAAATGATGGGGACTGCAAAAAAAAGCGTGTTTGACTTTTCCCAATTGAGGAGATTGAAAAATGACTTTTTTTGATATTTTTGTATTGGTGAACTACCAGTCGGATGAAACAAATGCAAACATTATGCCAACCCTTAGTGTGGGGGTGACCCATGTTTTGGATAATTTGAAAGAAATTTGTTGAAAGGCTCAAATTGGGTAGTAAAGGATAATTACTTTTTTTTTTTTTGGATAAAGAAACATGGTCACACATCATTTCAAATCATGGTTGTTTTTTCCAACAAAAACTTTAATCCAGAGGAAAATAATATAGTTCATTTGACAAGATGTCCCTTGTTTTGTTCTTTTTTTTTCACTTTTTTTTTGTCTTATTTTTGCCTAAACTGTCCATCAGAGTTTTCAGCTTAGCTAATTATTCTTCATTTTTTGTGTTCAGAGAGTTTCTTGTAATCATTTTTAAGGTATGTGTCCCCTTTATGATAATTCTCCATGGAAAAGAAAACAAGGTTTATGGTGGAAGAGAGATGGAAAGGAAGATAGATTTGAGCAATTTCATGCATGCAAGATTAGATGGGTATTTCAAAAGAAATGATAATAAAAAAAAGTTTATTTCTTTATTCAACCCACTGATTTGACCAAAGAATGTTTTATCATTTTCTCAATTTTTCATAAGAAAGATTCCAAGAATTTGGTGATAAAGAAAGTGGGAAACAATTTGAACTTATTGTAGTGCAATATTTTTTTTGTTTATTTTCCAAAAATTATGCTGATGCATGCTATGTGTTTGAATCTTTGGATAAGGTATCATGAATGACCAATAAATGGAATGCAATGCATGTTTGTGCCTCGTAGGGCACTTATTCACATGATATGCTAATGAAATGTATGTTTATGGCTAATAATGATGTGATTGTGATGAATTTATTATTATATACAAGGAAAGGTGAGGGTAAAGGATGCAAATAATCTCCCTTTAGTGCCTTTATTTAACATGAGTTGGACGCTTAAAGTTCTAGGGGAAAGTATATGTGCTCACAAGGATAGTTCTCTAATACCTAAATATCAAGGTCACTAGAGCTATGGCCCACTTCATGGAATTTTCCACAACAGTTGGTAAACAACAAGAAGTGGGAGTACCGATGAAGCAAACAAACTCTAGCTGGGGTTCTCACAATGACCACTTGGGAAGTACATGCACTGTGACACTGCTACACAATCCCCTCTAATTCTAAGCAACTCAAACCCGGATATAGGGCCCCACTCATGTAATGAACAAAATGTGAGTGTATGAAGGGAGAACACAATGTATACCCAAACCCACACCTGAAAATTATTCCAAATACAAAAATAAAGAAGAATATACACATACAATTATTCTAAATATAAAAAAAAGATAAAAAAACACATACCCAAAAAAATGAGAAAGAAAAAATATGAAGAAAAACCACATCAATTTTGCACATCCAAATAAATGGTTTAACTCTCTAGCATCCCTAGTGGAGTCGCCATCTGTCGCAACCGAAATCGCGACGGGACAGCGAACCAAAAATTAAACTCGAAAAAATAAAGAGTTTGGAGTCGCCACCATAGTTATTATAGGAAACTATGGAAAACCATAAAAAAATAGCAAAGTCTGCGAAAAACCAGATTTTGGGTCCGAGAGTTGGTTACACGTGGGGAAGGTATTAGCACCCCACAACGCCCGTTCTAAGACGGTGTCTTTATTTAAATGCGCAAAAGTTACGTGGTTTTTCAAAATATTTATTTTTCCCAAAAAATAATATAAAAGGATGTACAAAAGAAACAAAAATATTTTTTTAGGCCCGACAAGGATTAATCCTTGCTCTTACGTATCTCCATTTATAATGGAGAATCAGGGTTACGTAGTTCTTTATGAAAAATTATTTAAAAAATGATTTAATTTGTTTTATAATTTCGAAAACCTTTTTATTTAAATGTTAGTATTATTTTAAAATTGGTGTCACGCGACACGAGCGGCCAGACAAACACTTGAAATAAATTCTTTTTTTCTAATCTTTTATTTTTTATTCTTTTAATCATTTATAAATTTTAATATTTTTTTTAAAAGTTATTTTAAAGTAGTTATGAATGTCATTGCGACGTGAGCAACCAAATAGATATAAAAGAGTAAACAAAGAAAGTTATTTTTATTTTTAGATCATCTGTACATATTTTTTAGAAAAAACAAAAGTCTAAATTGGATGTCATGTGACGTGAGCGGCTGGGCAAACATTAAAGAAAGGGGAAAAAATATTTTTTATGATTAAAAAAATAGAATGAAAATTGAAAAAAAAACTAAATCAAGAGATGAAAGAATTGAGAGTGATGTACCTTAAAAAAAATTTCAATATCTCCTCACCTTTTGTCTTTTCTTTTTCTTTTTCTCCCTTTTCTAATATTTTTGTGTTTGTTTTTCCCATAAAAATAAAGATGAGAGGTGTCTATATGAGTGATAATGAGAGATGTAGAGAAATAGAGAATTTTTTTTGGTCCTCAGAGTGCGTATTTATACTCACACCTTGCAATATCAATGAATCTCACCCTTAATTATAATGAACAATATAAGTAAAGAATTGGTCATGATAGTAGCACATTATGGAGATCAAATCATAGCAAATAAGAGCACAAAATAATCAAGATCAGTAATATTGATTCTAACCGTTAACAAATCAGAGCACAAAAATTAATCCTAATTAGTAATATTGATTCTAATTATATGAAGAGATATTGTTTTTAATTATTAGAATCATATCACTAATTTCTCTATCAGAACAAAGGGTAGAAAGCATGTTGAGTTGTTGGGCTAATGAGAAGGAGTGCGATAATTAATATCAAATTGGGCTCTTCCTTCTTTATTCCTTTTTTTTTCTTTTTTTCATCTTTCTTTTTTGTTTTTTTTCCTAAAATTAAAGTTTGAAAATCTTTGAAGAAAATAATGTTTCACATTTTTTATTTTTTTTTTTTTTTTTTGAAAATAAATTTATTCACCCGAATGAAATTGGGTGTTGACAACAACCAATAATGTAGTTAGAAAATCTTTAGATAGATCAAAAGTTACTCCCTTTCATGTAGCTAGCATGATAATGTAGTTGACAAAAAAAAATAATATCAACACTTTCAGATTCGGCTAGCAACATATACTGAAGTTTAAAAATCAACACAGGCAACAAAAGTTAATATACTTTTAGAAATATATTTTTAGAAATGTACCCAAATACTGAACGGCTACAATCTTTTAAAACACAATACACAAACAATAAATGGAAGCAAATGACTCATGGTCAACTTACTTCCTTTGATGTAGCTAGCATGATTATGGTGTTGACCATATAAAATAATATCAACACACTTTGATTTAGCTAGCAAATTGTGATTGAAAACATAGAGTTCAGAATTAAGAATAATAAGTAGCAAATGTTTTCAAAATTGAGCAATAATTAATATAGTTCATAATTAAATAAATAGAAAGTTCAAGTCAATGTTTTCAAAATAACAACATAAGAACAACAAAACATATTGGTCATGAGTACATGTAGTTTAAAGCAGCAAATGTTTTCCAAAAAAAATAACATAACCAACATTAAACCCCAAATAAAGTCTATTACAATTTTGAGTTTGAAATAACAGAAATCACTTTTCAATCTTGATGTTCTTCTTCAACATCTTCACTGGGATCTTCTTATTTTCTTGAACCATAGATCGATTTTATCTTTAAAGTGTCGGGACAAGTGCTTGGGTAGCCAACTCAAAGCTAAGATTGTCCAGATGAGATGATTCTTTCCGGGTTAACTCATCAATTTCAACATCAATTACTGCTTTATTGATCAACGCTTCCTTTGTAGAAACATGGCTTGATCCTATAGTGTTCAAATGATCACTTAGATTCTCAACATCATTTGATTCTTCAGTGAATTTGATCAGCAAATCCTAAAAATAAACTTCAAAAAGTTAGCATATACAAAGCTTTACAAAAAAAGTAAAGTTCTAATCCTCACATACCTCTACAATGGTATCAGATGAGATCTCATTTGTTAGCTGGTTTACTTTGCTTTCTTCTTCATTTGCAGAGTATAGATCCTAAAAAAGATTTTCAATTACAATAAGATTACAATTAAAAATACATATATGATAAGACGTAAAAAGAAACAAATCAAATCTTACCAAAGACTTAACTTCAACATCAGTAAAGCTTTCAATGACTTTTTCATCCATGCACACTTTTTTAACTTTGAATGATTGATCAAATTTGCTATTATAATCATTCTTGCACTCAACTTTGAACATATAGGTCTTATCAATTAGGACTTCAAACTCTTTAGGCAAGTTTCCAACAACAGTGTTCTATTAAAAGAAGTAGAAATATAAATGATGTAACTTAATGAAAAAGCATTGGTGTAGATAACCATCATGATTTAAATAATTGGAAAAGAAGTCCAGGATATAGAATAGGAAAATATTGATTAAGAATTTCTTTGAAAATGATAAAAAACATTTAAGTTAAATGTCAAGAATATAAGCATAATTGAGTACATATGAAACTTTACCTTGTCTTGTAAGTCAAAAATATCAGAGCATGATTTCTTCAACATTGCACTTGCATCACGATCAAATACAACAAAAGTTGTAGAATCTGTAGCATCAATTACACAAAGTCTAAGTTTATACCTAAAAATAAACATTAAAGAAATTATGAACATTGTTCATTTATTGATATTTGTATATTAATAAAATCAGAATTCTGGAGATTAATAATATTACCTAGGTGTAACCTTAATGACATGTTTGTTACACTTTTCACAAAAAAAAAAAACATTTTGGAATCAGGATAGACCGCTTTGTTGCAGATACATGTTGTGTACCACCAATCATCATGATCTAGAATATGTTTGATAGTAGCCTTGACTACAAAAGTACTTTCCTACAACATAAATAATGCAACACTATGAATAAAAAAATGCACGGTATTCAACCCAAAAAATTTAACTGCAAGATAGAGAAAAAGAATTGAACCTATTTAAAATCTTTGAGACCTTCAATTGAGCTTCTAGGAAGCAGCTTAATGAAATATTCGTCTAAGCTAACTTTTGAAGACTGACATAGTTGGGTAAGAGGTTGAGAAGGAGATTCAGTACTATCCCACATCCTACAAAACAAATAAAATATATATATATATATATATATATATATATATATATATATATATATATATATATATATATATATATATATATATCTATAAAGAAAGATAAATAGCATGTAAAATGTACTTACATTTTTTTCAACTTCGTTGCATCTTCACCATCATAGTTAAAAATTATCTTCGTATAGTTCATATAGTTTTGAATAGAAACTTTATCTACAAACTATATCAATATGTCAAAAACATTTTAAAAAATTACTACAACTGTAATAATCGATCAAAGTTACTTACCTTGGAAGGTCTTCACTTTGCAATAATGTAAAGCAATGACATGTTGATCCTCTCCAGAGGCAAGAAATGCATTTAACATATCAACATATTGACCAAATAAAGTACACTCCAGTCGCAAACTATTGCATGATGTACAAATTTGTTAGATAAGACTCATGTTAAACATCATATAAGAGACAAACAAATGAAATCAATAAAAAAGAAGAACAATCCTCTTACCCATTAGCTTCAATAAGGTTGACATTCATCTTGGTCTTCTTACCACCTTTCTCTAGCTCTCTCTTTGTTCCAATACCAGTAAACATTCCAATGACGTCTACAGAAAAAGGAAACAATAACAAAAAACAACATTAATCAAAAGTTAAACGCAAAAAGAAAAAGAAAATAATATACTTACTAACTAAGTAATCTGTGTCAAAACCAGGAGCTTTGATGGTTGAAAAAGGGGTGTATGTAGTTCTAGTTTTCGAAACTAAGGTACATTCAACCAAATTGACCTTGGTTCCAAATTGGAAGTTGATCTTATAGTTGTGATTTGTAGTTCTTTAAGAACCACCATTACATGAAACACTAAAAGATTGAATGGTGTAAACCTTATCCTCTTTGATTTCAGCTTGAAATTTGTATATCAGTGTGCGTCTAACAGATGCATGGATTAGGACACCCTGTACAAACAGTTTCATAAATCACATAATAATATCATATTGTAACTAAAACAATTAGGAAAAGTAAGAAAATAACGGGTGTTTATAGTATTAGGTGGTACCTCTTTGTCTTGAAGAACAATCTCCATAGAAAATGGAGATTTTCCTTTTGTGTAATCTTCAACAAACCATAACCTTACCACTCTTGCAACGATATTCCAACTTTCCTTCTCCAGGTTTAGTTCTTGTAATGAGTGGGTGTGTTTTTGCAAAATAGACACGGTGTAAGGAATGAGGAAAATTAGACAATAGTGAAAGAACGAAGGTGTGGAGAGATGTATTTGTACAGAACATGAAAACATAAGAATGTTCTGATTTTAATTTGAATTTAAATTTGGAGATTATACATAAAAAATAACACCATACGTATGCTCTGGTTTTGGTTTCACAAATTTAGTAAAAATTGAGAAAAGCGATTGTCAAACATATGAACAACACAGAAGAAAGCAAAAGCACTTTTTTCACATGCCTAAAGATTCATTTAAACTAAAACCATACACATACTCTGGTTTTGGTTTCCCAAATTGAGTAAAAATTGGGAAAAGTGACTATCAAACATATGAAGACCACAGAAGAAACCAAAAGCTCTTTTTCACATGGATCAATCTTGTGGAAGAAAAGGAAAAATGGCAGAGAGCAGAAGAAAAATAAAACCTACACGACCTTTAAATGTTGCAAAAGGTTGAAAAATAATATGAAAAAGGAAATAAAGATCTGATTTCAAATAAAGATGTGGTTTGAACATTTGAAGAAAAGGAAATTACGAAGAGAACAGAGAACAAAAAAGAAAGATGTAAAGGAAAGTATGAAGAGAACAAAAGAAGAAAAACGAAAGAACTGACATGATGGAGTCATGTAGCTTTTTTTATATCAAATAAGAAATAAATTGAAAAACGTTTCCAAACACTAACATAAATGTTGTAACGTAAGATGAAAAAGGAAATAAAGATCTGGTTTGAACTTTTGAAGAAAAGGAAAGTGTGAAGAGAATAGAAAAAAGAAAAAGGAAAGAAGTGACCTGATGTTGTCATGTACATTTTTTACCCTTTTAGTTAATTGAGGAGTCCAACTATCTGCATGTCAAAAGAGAAAAAGAAGATATGGGAAAACCTACATAAAATAAAAGAAACATAAGGTTAGAAATCTTGGAAAGGTACATCAATTTAAAATTTTAAAAACATACAAATAACAAATTTTTTTTGAAATAAATCACATTAAGAAACAATTAATTAAAAAATATTTTTTTAGATTTAATAAACATATTATATTTCTAACATAAATTATAGAGATTGTACAAAAATAATACCTATTAAGATTGTATTTAGTAAACGTATGTTGCTTTTTATCGTTACAAAAAAAGTTATACAAAAAAGATATATGAAGAAGTGATATTTACTTTTTTTGACATATGTAGAGTTTGATGTAATTATAGTAAAATTAAATTAAATATGACAATCAATGTTATTGTTGGGTAGCAATGACAAATGATAGTACAGTTTGATGTAACGTAAGTGCAGTCCGAAAGCAAATGATAGTGTAACAACCCTAAGGAATATTACTTAAATAAATAATAAAAGAAAATATTGAATATCAAAAGTTGCAATATTATTATTCCCAAACGCGGGAAAAATTTAAAATATGAAAACATGCACCAAAACTTATAACATAAATAACAAAAGTGTTACAAGTTCCAAAATTCTTATTCATAAACGAAAACATAATAAAATATATATGAAAATCTCCTAGCTCTAATCCCCAAGCTAATCCTCACTCTGTCACCTGAGCGTCCTTAACATCATGTGTATCAACATCTGCTCCCGTATAACGAATCACACGATCGTCGTCATACACAAATAGAGATGTTGGGCTGAGAAAATAAAAATAACATATATAAAATATGCAAGATTAGTCATACACCCATCTTATTCAATCTACTTAGTTTTTTTTCCAATACCTTAACCCAAAGACTTCACAGTCTTAAAATTACACAAAATGGTTAGCCTTGGACTCGGGAATATGATGCTCACACGAACCTGCCCGCTCGTGGTCCTGCCTCTACGAACCTTCCCGCTTGTAGTCCTGCTCTACGAACCTCCCCGCTCGTAGTCCTGCTCTACGGACCTACCCGCCCGTAGTCCAACACATGTGATCCACCAACCCCGTACCTCCCCGCACGTGGCATCTCTCAAGCGTGAGCACGGAACATACGAACCTACCTCGCTCGTATCCCCACAGGAGAGTAACTGAATATGAACCTCCCCGCTCATACCATCAAATGTTATCCACCATCCATGAACCTACCCGTTCATGGCACAACATCTCCCGACCCAAGTGTAGCATCATTGCTTAAAATAACACACAAACAAACCATGGACAGAAACATTATCGTCTGGCGCAGCCTACACGCTGCCAGGCGAAATCGGTCCAAATTGCCTGGCGATACCTTCCCACCGCCAGACGCCAGTGCCTTCCCAGCCCCACTGTTTTTCAGTCACCGCCTGGCGGAACATACCTTGCCGCCAGGCGCTACGCGATGCAAGGACCTCTGACGCTAGTCCTATCGCTTGGCACACATGTTCAAGCCGTCAGGCGCCATCACAGTAGCGATGTTCCACTAGTTTTTAGCACCCAACACAACTTGGCTTAGTACCACAGCCATCCCAGTAGTCCAGAATTCACTCATCAACTTAATGTTTCCTTCTTGATAATTCACAGCTCCCATATGGTTCTGGTATCTATTACTCACAATTGACAAGTCCCTTAAACAATGCCTATACCCTTACCAAATATTTCAAGATTTCATAATCTCTCAATCAAGCTCATGGCTAGACCCCAACACAATGCCTTGCAATCAGCAGCTTGTTACTTCTGCTCCACAACAATTCTAACGATTTCCCATCACTTACCTTCCATTTAAATTCCACCATTCCTATGAATTCCTTAATCTACTACATTAACATCTCCCAAGGTTCCCAATCCATAATTTAAGTAAATCATACCTTCCCAGCCTCTACAGCCCCAATTACTACTATCCATCATTCTGTTTAGGTTCTAGACCCAAATTATCTACCACATACAACTAATATGATCATAACTTCTTACCCTTTATATTGCAACATTTTGATTTATTACAACTTGAGCATACTATTCTCATTCTTCCCAATTTCACATCATTGTCCAATATATTTCCAATCACTAAGACTCTCTCTCTCGTAGCAACCCACAACACAGCACCCAAACTGGGTCTGCCCCCATGTCATCGCCTGATAGCCAGCAAGAAGCCGTCAGGCGGCATATCAGCACCTCACTAGAAACTTGCGTTTTCAACACTCACATGAAATCTGACTTTCTCAAAATTCGATCGAACCCCAGATTTACCAGAACGCAATAAACCTCTCACAATTTATCAATTCAATTCCCAATCTTACTATGCCTTACTCACCATAGCATTACCACCTACATCAATATAGACCCAAACCCAACATACAATAAATTCCTTGGTTCGCATCACCATTCATCTCAACTTCATTTTCAGTAGTAATGCAAAATTACACAAACAGTGGAATCATCATGGTATTTTGCAACTTCACAGATATATAATTTTATTAGAAGTCCATCACATGAAGAAATACCCAAAATGGCAATAAAACGGTGTTAGGACATCGCACATCGCTTAGCGGTTCCATCGCGCCGCCAGGTAGTTCATCACTGAAACTCAAAACAGGGAAAAAAACTATTGTGCCGCCTGGCGGCATATGCATGCCCGCCAAGCGATTTCTGGGCAGAACCCATAATTGTGCAGAAACAACGCAAACAAACATAGGGTTTAATGCAATTATGATCATACAAGGCACAATATAATGATTACGATTAAAGACACTCAGAAACAACTCCCCTTACCTCGAATCCTTGCTAAAACGCAAATTTGATGTATCTTTAACCCCAAGTTTTCTTACCTCTAAAATTTGGTTTTTTTGATTTTTTTTTTAATTTTAATTTTAATTTTCTTTAATTTTTATTTAATTTATTTAATTTTTTTTAAATGTACATGTGTCAACCCAATAGCGTGTCACGTGTCACTTCGTTGTTTTTTGAACTTTTTTGAACTTTTTTAAAATTTTTTTAAAATGGTTTTTTAAAATTTTTATAATTATCCACGTGTCAACCCAGTAGCGTGTCAGGTGTCAAAGTCAACGTTCTATATCCAATTTGGTCCCTATATTTGTTATTTTTGTTCAATTAAGTCCCAATTTTTGTTAACATTAACCAATTTGGCCCCTCTCCAAATTAAAACCAAATTTAATTTTTATATTAAAATTCACATTTTTTATTAAATATTTTTATATAATATATTAAAATTCACATCATTATAACTTTGATATAAAAACTAAATTTGGTCATATCTTCGATAGGGACCAAATGGGTTAATGTTAACAAAAATTGGGACCTAATTGAACAAAAATAACAAATATATGGACCAAATTGAATATATAACATTGACTTTGACACGTGGCATGCTATTGGGTCGACACGTGGACATTTATAAAAATTTAAAAAAGAATAAGAAAAAGTCAAAAAAATTCAAAAAAACCACCAAGTGACACGTGGCATGCTACTTGGTTGACACATGTACATTTAAAAAAAAATAAAAATAAAAAATAAAAAAAATTCGAAAAAAACCACGAAGTGACACGTGGCAGTCACTATTCATGGCCGTTAATGATTTAAACGATATTAGCAAAAAAGGACCCAATTGAACAAAATTGACGAAAATTAGGACCTATTTGAACACAAAACCAAAATTAGGACTTATTTAAAAAAACTTGACAAAAATTGAGAACAAAAAGGTATTTTAACCATTGTTATTTGACCATATCATATTTGAATAGGATGACACCTCAACAATTATTCTTACTAAATGTTTTTGACTTTTATAATAACTATAATTAAGAAACATATTATTATTAATTAACATAAGATGTCTCCATTTAATCGAGATATCATATATTTATATATTTATAACGATGTTATTTTTGAGTGATATCTTTTATATAAAAATAATAATTTTTTTCATATATTTTTTTTCTTAACCCGTGTTTAACAAATTTTAATTTATTTTCTAAAACTTTCTTATATTTTTTTAATTTACTTAATGTTTAAAAAATTTTACTTTATTTTCTTAAAATGTATATATTAGATTAAATTAATTTTGTTGTTGTAAGCATTTATATGATTGGACTTTTAAACGACTATTTTTTTACACATGAAAAAAATGTAATTATTGACAATTTTAAATATATAGGATAATATGAGATATTCACATTAAATTAATTATTTTCATAAATATTGTTCATTTAGTCAATCAATTTTTAGGATTAATGCATCAAATTTGATATCGTAATCCCACAAAATTTGCAAGGCAACAATTTATTACGAAAATCACTATGTGATGGTCAAAGCTCTATAAATTTCACATGTGCCATGTACTTTGGGTCATCAAATCTGCTCTCTCCTACAATAGATTATACCATAAGAGAGTTCATGAGTAAGGATGGCAACGGGGCGGGACGTAGACGAGTTTCGCTATCCCATACTCATTCCCGTAGAAAAAATTAATCTCCATCCTTGAACCCAACGGGTAGCAAACTTTTGTCCTATCCCCACCGGATAAGTGGTATACTCTCGTACCCATACCCGTACCCGTTTTCTTAATACTTCAATATTAATTTTAATTATTTTTTATAAAATAATAAAAAATTACGGTAAAAAAAAAAAAATATTATCAAATATAGGAGCATGATTGTTTCTTCAATATCAAATACTTTGAAATAAATTATAATTGTTTACATTTTATATTAGAATGCCAAATAAAATTTCATCACAATCATAACATTTATTAAATTTGCAAACTCCAAACATTAATGAAACCTAGTTGATACAATTTAAAAATATTTTTAAAAAATATAAAACCAAATCAAATATTCAAATTAAAATATATTTTAAATGTTTGCTTACTTCAATTTTTAAAATTCTAATGAATCTCTTTTTTATACACTAATAAAAGTTATAATACATCACTTGATCAAATTGACGCAAAGAACAAATAATAAAATTTTGACATAGATCTAGTATCTTTTGAACTTCAATGTACGTTGGATGGTGATAAAAAAATATTCATGACAATTACATTAAATTTTTATATTATAGTAAATAAAAGTTATTTATACAATTATAGTGAAATATTACAGTATAATTGATAATGAGTTAGAAAATAAAAAATAATTAGATATAAATATATCGAAATAATATTGTACATAATGAAAATAAACAACAAATAAAAATATTAAAAACTTAACAAATGTGTGTTTTAGAAACAATTTGAGAGACTATCGAAAGAAATCATAGAAATGAGAACAAATGTATAATTAAGGGTATGATAAGATCAAAAATACCTTAGAGATCTATCAAAACTTTTCAAATATCAACATATATACTCAATGGTTGAAAAAATAACGAAAATTGTTTTAGCAAAACAAAAGTTCTTCAAATGAAACAAAAATTAATAATAATAAGTAAAGAATTTTTATATATTACCTAGTAAATGAAATTATGTTATTAAACCCTTAAATTGAGGGTATTAAACATTCTCATGTGAAAGGAAAATATACAATAAATAACAATATTAAAAAATAATAAAAATATTCAAATGTGAGACATAATTTTTTTTTAATTCACATACATCATTTTAACATAATTACATAAAGGTTATGATAAGATGAAAAATATATTGGAGATGAGAATGAGTTTCATGACAAACCAAATAATTAGAAGAAATAAAAAATAGGAAAAAATAGAATATATATATATATATATATATATATGGTTATTTAATTAATTATGAATATTTTAATAATTTAAACGGAGACGAAGATATGGCAGGGAGGGGTATTATGGTGGGATATGTACATCACCATACCCATTGTTATTGGTTTAATTATGCCTTTGGTCCCCATTTTAGAGTCAAAATCTCAAAATAGGACCCAAATTTTTAAAAGTCTCAAGTTGGTCCCCTTTTTTGTTCAAACGTCTCACGTTTGCCCTTTCCGTTAAGTCAAGGTTGACGCCATTAGAGGGAATGCCACGTGTCAGTTCCTCGATTTTTTGAATTTTTTTATTATTTTTTTTGAATTTTTTTTATTTTTAATTTTTTTTTTTATTTTTTTAAAAAAATCAAAAAATTGCCACGTGTCAAGCTGTCATCGTGCCACGTGGCAGTGACAAAGTGATGTGGCAGTGACAGTGACACGTGTCAGTATTACGCCAGGTGTCATTTCCTTAGTCTCAATTTGGTCCCTTTATTTTAATTTGTCTCAATTTAGTCCCAATTTTTGTAAAAATTAGCAATTTTGTCCCTCTCCAAATTGAAATCAAATTTAATTTTTATATAAATGTACACAAATATTTCCACCAAAATTGATATTTCAAGTAAATATTTTTAACCAAATTAAGTTCATTTAATTAATATTTTACATTGAACTTTATTTAAAATGGTTTAAAAGTTGTTACCAAATTAGAAATTGAACTTTAAAAGGTGAATTATGGGTATCTTAGCTCCCATAGAGGAAGCCGTTACCCCCCTAACATCATGGTACATTGACCCCTCTTTCTTCCACCTTGAGCTCGATCGGGTCTTCTATAGAGGCTGACAAGTAGTGGGTCAGTTTTATTATGCCCAAAGATTCAACCTTTTCCCCCTATTTTCGTTTTTGCTTTCTTGACCCCTCGACGAAAACAAATTGTAGATGTAGAATTTCAATCCGATAAATAGTTTTGATGATTGAAAAGAACAAAATGATTTTAATTTTTATGCAAACCATTATCTCTTGTTGCACAAATATGAAATGTGATCCTCACCCTTTTGGGAGTAAGACAACAAACAAACTTATCTGTTTAAGAGAAAAAGATTAGGAGCAAAAGAGAAATAAGTTAAAAGTAATTTTATATGACAATGTAGATTGTTTGTTGTAAATCAATAATAAAGAGAAATATTTGTTTTATTGCAAATTTTAGTTGTATATATACAAATAAATTGTATGTAATGCTTATACTATAGTTCTAATTTAAATTTAAAAGAATTGTGTTAAAATATTATAAAAGTAAGTTGAAGCAGTCAACATTGTAGGCTAAATATCAATTGATGGTTTTGTTTTTAGAGAAATTTATTAAATGGAGATTATGTAAGTGTGACCTAAGTTTAATTTATATAAGAAATTTATACTACTTCTAACCAAATTTTTTAAAGCATGGATTTACATTGAACTTTATTTAAAATGGTTTAAAAGTTGTTAATAGAAAATAATGTTAATAGAAAAAATTCATAAATTAACTAGTTCATGTAACAATAAAACACATATAAATTTAAAATTTGAAAGCAATTTGAAGTAAAGTTGAATGTGAAACATAATTTTAAATAAACTTAGTTATGTTAAAAATATATAATAAAAATATTAATTTGAATAAAAATATTTGTATAACATTTATATAAAATTAATTTTTGTTTCAATTTGAAGAGGGACAAAATTGCTTATTTTTACAAAAATTGGGACTAAATTGAGACAAATTAAAATAAAGGGACCAAATTGAGACTAAGGAAATGACACTTGGGGTAATACTGACACGTGTCACTGTCACTGTCACGTCACTTAGTCACCGCCACGTGGCACAATGACATCTAGACACGTGGCAATTTTTTTGATTTTTTAAAAAAAAATTAAAAAAAATAAATAAATAAATTCAAAAAAATAAAAAATAAAAAATTCAAAAAATCGAGGAACTGACACGTGGCACTCCCTCTAACGGCGTCAACCTTGACTTAACGGAAAGGGCAAACGTGAGACGTTTTAACAAAAAAGGGGACCAACTTGAGACTTTTAAAAATTTGGGTACCATTTTGAGATTTTGACTCCAAAATTGGGACCAAAGGCATAAATAAACCTATTAAAAAATTATAAAAATATTCAAATGTGAGACATAATTTTTTTTTAATTCACATACATCATTTTAACATAATTACATAAAGGATATGATAAGATGAAAAATATATTGGAGATGCGAATGAGTTTAATGACAAACCAAATAATTAGAAGAAATAAAAAATAGAAAAAAATAGAATATATATATATATATGGTTATTTAATTAATTATGAATATTTTAATAATTTAAACGGAGACGAAGATATGGCAGGGACGGGTATTATGGCGGGGATATGTACATCACCATACTCATCCCCATACCTAATTGAAAAATTCGGGAATTTCCCATACCCGTACCCATACCCAGTCAATGCGGGGATTACCCGTCAAAACGGGGACGGATTTATTTGCCATCTCTATTTATGAGAGTGAACAAAAGCGCATTAAATTATTCTTGTAACAATGCCAATGATAGGGGTTAGTCCTTTTTTTATTTTTTCGCTTTAGGTTTTGAATTGGTATCAAAGCAAGGTTAAATACCTTTACCTTGTTTTGAACTTGCCACAATTATCGTTTTTGGATTTTTTTATTTGTGTTTTCCCAAACTATCTTTCGGATCAGCCGATACTCTTACGTATGCACCATATCTATAACCTACAATTAAAGATCATAAACTGAGTTTTCATGTAAATTATCTTTCTTTTGTAGTTTTTCATCTAATAATAATTCATTGTAGAAAACTACTTTAGGATTTTAAGAGTTATGAGTCTCACATATTCACATACATATATCATAATAGGATACTAATCTTGATCCATGAGAGATCCAATGAGAATGCATTTTTCAATCTCTTTTTCCCAATCTATCTCTTTGCCTTACTTTCTCCTTTCACACTCTCTTACTTGATGGCTTACTATGAAAGAATCTTGTGGTTGGAGACAGAACCCTAATACCCTTTTATAAGCTAACATTCATCAAGTTGGGTTGGGCTTTATTTTATCTTTATTTTATTTTATTTTATTATGATTTTCTATAATAACCAATAGGTCCTTATATTTTATTAAAGCACGATTGGACTCATCATAATATGTCAAATGAGTCACATAATACAATTAATTTGTCAATTAATTCTAACATTCTCCCACTTGACTCATATGATGTCATAATATTATATGATTTAATACATAAACATAATGCACATTAAAGGACCTTACATAAATTGGTTCCATCATTATTCACAATTAAAGATATAAAAATAATAAGAGTCATGGCAGTCACACTTCATTCACTTACATGATCCCTTCTATATAGTATTGTATCATCCCTTTCTCCTTAATACGACTTTAGGATGAGAAATCCATAATGGGTTCAAACATATTGTCATTTTTCAATAACAATATCACAACATAATTTGTTTTCTTCATCATAATTTGCATGCATAAACATAAAGAAGAAAACACAAATTTCATAAACTTATACATTAAAGAGCTTAGAGTGTCACATAAACATTAATAACATTAACATTTAACATTTAACATTTAACATTTAACATTTAACATTCATTAGTAGACATAATGCCCATATTCTTTACATGACCAACATACAATTTGGGCGGTAACCTTTTTGTCAAAGGGTCAACAATCATAAGATCTGTGCTAATATGTTCTATTGACACTCTACGTTTTTGAACTTTTTCTTTAACGACAAAGTATTTCAACTCCTTATGCTAAGCATCTAACATCTTAGCCGGATATTACTTATTTAAATAATATAAATATAACCTGGACTTCCACAACCACCAGGCAACAACCTTGAGTGGTCACGTGTTACCTTCAGTACAAACTACAACTCGTAAAGGGCCCCAAACAAGTCATCATCTCAAGGCTTTCATCCAAAGTGGTTTAAAATCCTCCAATGCAACCTCGCACTACGCACATCATCTCCTAGCGCATCTCCAGCGTTGCCAGGCAAAACTTGGTTTTGTACCGCCTGCGGGGACTCTTGGTGCCGCCAAGCGCCACCCCACTAGATTTTGGTCTAGGCCTAATTTTACGAACAACCGCTTGGTGGAACCCTTTACTTCGCCAAGAGCCAGCTCTCGGGTTTTACCCCAAAGTTCTCATTGTGGCCTATCGCCTGGCGGGTCAATCTACACCACTAGGCGCCACACCAGTAGCATGACAACTACTTATTTTTTTGTGTTTCGTCTCAAGTTACTGCATATCACACATCATAGGCACATATTTAGATCACCAATTTACATGTCTACACATTTCAACGTGACTCAAAATTTTACTATCACCCATCATATACATCCATCGTGTATACTCATGTGTTCTCACAAATTTTAAACCATGCCAAAAACCACTTCAACATTTCAAATAATCACTTCACAATTACATTAAACACTACAATTAACATCCAAAACCGCGACATTTATTTTAATGTCTCTACTTTCATCTCAAACTTTGGTAAAATAAAATATAATAATATTATTTAATATTTCTAATAATAAATACGTATATTTATATACATTCCAGCCAATTACAGTAGCCAAATTCATTGCCACTTATACTATACGCAAGGTGTAAGGCCCACCTTATTTTCTGCCTTTTATTTTAAAAGCTGCCCCAAACTTTTGGGCCTAAGGGCTGGCCCAAAGGAAAAACAGACCCTAAGTCTGTCCTAATCCATCCATTCCTCTCACTTTACAGAAAACTCAGCCGTCAAGCTCTCCCTTTTTCGCAACGGGAAGCTCTGCTAGGGTTTAGTCCCAACTCTTGGTCAAGCAAGCTTAAGCACGTTTCACTCCACGTAAGTTGTTCCTATCCATACACTTCGTTTGCCAGTTGAACTTGTGTTTTTCCACTAGGGATAACCGTAGTAATATGTCCTTGCTCCACTGTTTTCATCTTCAGCTCACTGAACTGCCTTAGGAACTGTGGTGCATCTCTGTTCGTGTCCAAAATCTCCCTTAGTAGCTCTTTCCAGGTAAGGGAAGCTAGGGTTTATGTTTTTAAAGTTATTTTGCCGATTTTTGGTTTGTTGTATGGTTGTCATGCTTGAATGAGGTTTTTGGTCGAATAAAAATGTATGGTGTGCAAGTATGTTTGATTGATGTGGCGTTACTCTTTTTCTACACTGCACACTTTTCGTAAAATGAAGATTTCTAGTTTGTTAACCGTTGGATCGAGCTGAAACTTTAACAGCTGATCCTTAACAAATAATTCTTGACTTTCACCGGTCAGATCTTTAATCGGAGCTCTGTAGTGAGAGCAGTTTTTATCGCAAGGTCACTGAATTTGTGTTGTTGATAGCACTGCACATTTTTCGTAAAATGAAAGTTACCACTTCGTTAACCGTTGGATCGAACTGATATTTTAACAGCTGATCCTTAACACGTAGCTTATGACTTTGACTGGTCCGATCTTGAATCAGAGCTCTGTAGTGAGAGAAGTTTTTATCGCAAGATCGCTGTAGTTTGGTTGTTTCTCCGATCTTGAATGGTTATTACTGGCTTGAATCTAATTGTTATATTAAAAGCATGTGATAAATGATTATGCATGAGTGATTTGATTCATGGATTGTGGATGATCAGTTTGGTATGAACTTGGCATGTGATTTAAATGAGATGGTTGGTATCAAGGAGACATGGTATTGATATGAAATACAAATATATATTCATTGCTTTGGAAAGATGAGTTGGTATGGATCCAACATTTGGTTATGAATGAGAATGGGTTGTAAAGGTTGGCATGAGATATTGTGTATGGTAAACATTACTTGATTGATTGAATATGATTGGTTTGTGATCAGTGCGTAATTCCTTGAAATCTCTAGGTGGGATTTCAGGGTCGTGCTTTAGTGGCCGGGACGTAATTCCATGGCCCCTGTTAGTGGGTGTCCATGGTGGTGCCCCATCTATATAACTTGGTAAGGATTCAAGGTAAGGATTGCATCTTGACACTCTAAGGAGTCAGTTAGTCTCACTTAGAGCGGACTAACTCTTGTGGTGAGAGTAACAAGAGGCCTGAAACTCATTAAGGGCTAACCTTGTGTGAGGGAATTGATTCATTATAACACTTGTAACACATAGCTCGGGGGTGAGCAGCTCGGGGGTGAGTAGAGGTATCCACCACAAGTGCAAGCATCCGCTGAATCCGACCAGGTTATATGTATCTGGATGAGTCGAGTCAAGTCTTAGTGTATTGTTTTGGAAGGTCATAACATGCTTGGGTGATGTATGCATAATTGACTGAGAAAGTATATCTGATTGCATGATAAAAACCACTTTTGGCTATAGCTTACCCTTCTGTTATTGTTGTGTGTTCTGTTGTGTGGTACTCTCTTTTGCGATGATCATCAACTTGTTGATGTGAGCAGATGCGAGGAACACTCGTGGTCAACAGGGAGGTGATGGTTCCGCTGCTTAGCCTTTAGATTGACTTCTGCTTTTGGGCTTTTCTTTAGGGCTATGGCCCATGTACGCTTTGCTCTTTAGTATTCTATTAATTTTCGTTAAGTCCTTGGATTCTTGGTTGTATCTGGCATCATGGTGTGCCTTAGTTTCTCCTAGCATTTTTGGATATTGTAAGGAGTAACGTTTATACTCCAGGACTTGTCACTAAATTTCTATCGGTGTGACATTTCATTTAAATTAAAGTTATTATTTAAATGGGGTGTTACACAAAGCATAAATTCAAAGTTTTCCAAGAATGTATACTAAAACTCCCAAATTCATGTATAAGATAAAATATTATATTATCTTGATATAAAATTGAGAATGAATATTTAAATAATTGCACCTTCTATTTCTTAGATTTTCACGGATTGTTAATATATAATATATCACACTACCATCCTATCTTAAAACTTAAATCTAACCCTTTATATAATATTATGACTATCATTATATTATATTATATTATATTATAGGTTTAATTATGTCTTTGGTCTCCATTTTGGAGTCAAAATCTCAAGATGCTACCCAAATTTTTAAAAGTCTCAAATGGGTCCCCTTTTTTGTTAAAACGTATTAAGTTTGCCCTTTCCGTTGAGTCAAGGTTGAAGCCGTTAGAGGGAATGTCACGTGTCAGTTCCTCGATTTTTTGAATTTTTTTTTTTTGAATTTTTGTTTTTTGAATTTTTTTAAAAAATCAAAAAATTGTCACGTGTCAAGCTGTCATCGTACCTCGTGGCAGTGACAGAATGATGTGGCAATGACAGTGACACGTGTTAGTATTATGCCAGATGTCATTTCCTTAGTCTCAATTTGGTCCCTTTATTTTAATTTGTCTCAATTTAGTCCCAATTTTTGTAAAAATGAACAATTTTGTCCTTCTCCAAATTGAAAAAAAAAATTAATTTTATATAAATGTTATATAAATATTTTTATTAAATTTGATATTTTTATTCAAATTGATATTTTTATTATATATTTTTAACATAGCTAAGTTTATTTAAAATTATGTTTCACATTCAACTTTACATAAAATTGTTTTCAAATTTTAAATTTATATGTGGCACCCCATTTAACACCATCTAGCCAGACTTAACGGAAAGGGTAAACTTGAGACGTTTTAACAAAAAAGGGGATCCATTTTGAGATTTTGACTCCAAAATGGGGACCAAAAGCATAATTAAACATATATATATATATATATATATATATATATATATATATATATATATATATATATATATATATATACATATATATATATATATATATATAATAGTATATACCCTCGCCTATTTTTCTTTTCTTTGGTATATGTGTTTTATAAATTTATCAAATATCCAAATATAACAAAAACAATACCCACTTTCTTTCTCACCTAAAATTTTGGTTATGCCGCATATCGAAACCAAAACGAAAAAAAAAAACAAGACATTTATGCTAATGGAATCACACCAACTTCATATGATAAAACAACTGCTTATAATCACCAATCTCGCAACCTTTGGATAGTTTTAGAAAATAATTCAAATAAGTTTCAGTCCAATACATATAAAAAGCCTCCGCTTATACTCTTCATCCATCCCTAAACCAAAACAATTCTTTTCTTCTTTTACAATCCCCATAAAATCCTGAGACAAAATATACTCAGAGAAAAACATCGATCTAGTTCATACACCAAAAGACAAAAAAAAAAGAACGGAAAGAAAACAAAAGACATTCAAGCATCTTGGATGTGTTCATACATCAAACCAAACAACAAGAATCATGCATGAAACCACAAAAAGAGAAAAGAAACAAGTTTAGCTTCCCCTAACCTAGAATTCTCGATAAAATGGTTTCTTGAGTGTTCCTCTTTGCACCAACTTGTCCTTTATCTCAACTACCACGTTGGTTCACTTCCCCTTTTTAGCCCTAAACTAATTTTAATTATAATAAAATTAAATTAATGGAACTTACCTCTAGCTCTTCACCTCCTAAATTCGTCCCTAAGGCCAAAATAAAATAAATATTATGATTTTGCTTTAAACCAGGTTCAAACACACCACCACCCACTCTTGCTCTATGATCAAGCATACATGCAAAATAATAAAAAGAATTAAATTACCACACAAATGGCATACATAAGACTTGAACCTGAGTCTTCTTATACAACCAAGTACTCTAAACCACTTGAGCTAATACTATTCATTGTCCTTTCTCTCTGCATTAATTATCTTAGGGATTCCCGCACTCACATTTGTTAAATAAATATTTATTTATTTATTTAATTTTCTCGGGTCTTACATAGCACATTTGAAATATTTGTCGTTCTTAGAAAAGAAGACTATTATAATTTTTAGCAGCTTGGAAATATTGTCGACTACTCCAAGTCCTAAAATAAAGTTCTATAACCAATTAGCCTGAATGGTGGCCTCAAAGCATGCCACAAATTTAGCTTCCATGGTGGAGGCAACAATGACAGACTGCTTCACACTTTTCCATGAAAATATACATATAACCAAGACTTTTTTGTATCCATACAGTTGACAAAGTCTGAATCTATATAACCTATCACCTTAAGTTGATCAACTTTTTTATAATTAAGCATGTGATTCTTTGTTTATTATAGGTATCTTAAAACTTTCTTTGCAGCTTTCTAATGCTTCAGTCTTGGACTACTATCGTATCTACCAAGCATAGCAACTGCAAAACTAATATCTGACCTTGTACATGTTTGAGCATACATCAAACTCCCAACAACAGATGCATAAGGAATATCTTCCATTTGTTTCTGTTCCCAATCATTCTTTGGAAATTGCATTAGACTAAACTTGTCTCCTTTTTATATTGGAATGGAAGATGCTGAACATTTATCCATTCTGAATCTTAGATATATGGAAGAGAGAGAAGAGAGAGAATAAAGTGAACATATGAAAATGATTTTATTAACATGTCAACTCTTTAAGTGTGTGGTTAAATATTGTATTTATAGAGGGCTACACATGTGGACAATTGTATATAGAAACTAACAGTTGTACACTAACATACTAACATACACTAACACTTGTGATCTATCACAGAATATTTCTATTTCTATCACATGGCAGTCACATGTGCCATTGATTTAAGCTCATCTTTCATGGCATCTAACCACTTATCAAAATTATCACCATTAATGACTTCTAAAAATGAAAATGGATCATTATCAATACTTAAGTCATTTTATGACTCTTAATATATATATATATAAGGAAATGACCTATACTCCCCCACTCCATTAAATAACCTATAAAAATTAACTTCAGCATTAGCAACAAAAATTAACATATTGTGAACGAGAAAAGCTTAGGAGCGTAGTGCTTGTGGAGCTTGAATGCATAGTGCTTGAACGATTGTGAAAAAACACCAAACAATAAAATAACAAAATGATGAATAAGGGCAATAAAGAAAATTCTTCAAACCAACTTGAACGAAGAACAATAAAGATCTTTAAATATGGTCATCATGAACCTATAAACGTTAGACAACGAGAGAAAAAATGAGAAACAAAACAAAGAGAGACGAGGAAGAAAAACCTGAACACACTCGAGAGGAGGAAATTGAGTAAGCGAAAATGAAGAGAAAACCCTATTTAGGGGTTCGTAGTGGCTGGAGGTAAAAGTGGTATGTGCAGGCCAATTAAAAATGTTGAACCCCCTAATCGCGTAACTCTGAATGAGCCTACAAGGAAATGAACACCCTCATCGCATCACTCTGAATGAACATCGAAACATAACAAAAAAAAAATGAGAGGAAGAGGAAACAAAACTTACATGGGTGCTAAAAATCGAAGAAGAATGGAGGAAAATGGAGAAGAATTGTTCGCAGTGTTGGAGAAAACGAATAACAATGACACAGGATGAAAAAGGGACTGGTGGGGCAAGTAAAAGTTCATAACGTTTACCCTAGAAGTCAGGGTATAGGCTATGGTTCTCTTAAATAACCATAGCATATACCCTGGTAGTAAAAGAAAAAGCTATGGTAGCTAGTAGACGGCGGTTATTTGTGTTAGTTTTGAAATGGTTAAAATGCCAAGAAGGGGGTTGAATTGGTTAGTTAAAAATTTAGGCTATCTTTGAAAGCTAAAAACTACCTTTACTTGAATCAATTAGATCACTAAGTTAGGATGCAAAAGCTATTGAACTGTATACTTTCAATCGGTCAAAAATAGTTACTCGATTGATTTTACTAAACAGATTTTGTTCTGGTATAATCAACCGATTGAAATAGAAAAACAATCAACTGAAATATTCGAAAAATTGCAGAAATGCAAATTCGAGTTTTAAACCAGGAACAATGCACAAGAATGATCAAGACAGGTTCTAAATGATTATGCAAACATGCTCAATGATGCAGATGTCATGAAAACATGCAAGAGCATGAAAAATATGATTAAAACACAAGTTCTTTAAACTTTAAATGAATATGCAAGAGAGAAAGGTTAGAGAGGAGATGAGATCACGAGATTTTTATACTGGTTCACTCAAACCTGAGCTACATCCAGTTTGTCAAGGTAACCTGAGCTTGACTTTGCACTATTTCAAAAGATTTACAAAGTATTCACCCTTACACTTTCAAAATATGCAAAAACCACACAAAAGACTCTTGAATCACACAAGAGTTACACCAGTACAACAAGAACCCTCTTGCAGACTTGGAAAACGACCAAGCACACATTCAAAGCTTGAGAAAGATCAAATCTCAGTGGTAGCGAAGCCCAACCTACCACAAACCACTTTCTCCAAGCTTCAAACCAAGGCACAAGCTCCAAGAATTGATCCAAGATCAATCTTCAACTATTGCAAATTGTATGATCACGAAGGAGAGAGTTTCCACGAGTTTTCAAAACAATTTTGCGCTAAAAAATGATCAGAAGACATCTCTTTCCAAAATCACAGCTCTTATAGTCAAACTGTTACGAAATTCAATGGGTTGATTTCCAAATCAATCGGTTGATTTCACTTGACTTAAGTGAAATCAGTCGATTAAAAAATAAATCAACTGAATGAATTTGTTGCAGTTTAAGACTACTGCAGCCAACCTTTTAACTTGTTGAAAAACCATTCAACAGATTAAAAAACATAACAAAGAACAAATACATCTAATTAATGCTACAAGGTCTACAATATGAATTACAAAATTCAAATACACTTTCTTAATGATGTAACTATGTGGAGAGCACACGTTCCAGCCTTGATCAACATGAATACCATCAAATCTCCTTTCCTTCATCAATGTAGGCTTCATTCCAATGATAATGGCTTCAAGATAGTTCAAAAGGGCTTCATTAAATATTCATCAAATCTTCAAGAAGCATACCACCTTGGCTTTACATGTCAACAATTTGTGGTATAAAATGACGCTTATGACTGTCATATTTTGCACGTGTAGCATGTAACATCCTAGACTGATATTACTAATTTAAGTAAAATAAAATAATAAGTAATAATAAATATGCAATTAATAAAACTTTTTCCCAAATACGTGGTAAATTTAAAACTTTATTAACGCTCGTAGTTCCAAAATTCTCAATTTAAACTGAAATATTACAAGTTCCAAAGGGTAAACATCCTTCATAAAGGAAGTATGAGAAAACCATGCTTAATTAAAATCATCCCCATGCTAGCCCTCACTTATACTCTATGTATCATCAGCTCCACTTGAAACATCAACTACTCCCGTGTAACGAGTTACACGATCACTGGCCATAACCTGTGATTGCTTAATCAAGTGGAAGCCAATGGTAAAATTACAAACTGTGACACGTTTCAGTTATACTATGTCACATCACCTCACTCTTAATGGCGTTTGTGATAATTTAACGAGGGGTACAACATTGATGCAATAATCAAAATTGGGTACTAAATTGAGACAAAATTCAAAGTGGGTACCATTTTGAAATTTTCGAACCAAACTGGGTATGATCAGAGTAATTAAGCCTAATAAATAATAATGATAATAAAATCATAAATAAAATAAAACAATAACAATAATAAAAATAATAATAAAATAATAGTAAAATAAATAAAATAAAATAATAATAATAATAAAGATAAAGATAATTATAAAATAAAATAAAATAAAAATAATAATAATGATAATAATATAAATAATATACATAAAAATAGTAATAATAATAATAAAAATAACAATAAAATAATAAAATAATAATAACAATAATATAAATAATAATAATAATTATTATTATTATAATAAAAATAATAGTAATAAAACGAAATTTTAAAATAAATATAATAATAATGAAAATAATAATAAAATGAAATGAAATAATAATAAAACAGTAATGTTAATAAAATAAAATAATAATAATAATGATAAACTGAAACAATAATAATGATAATAAAATCATCAATAAAACAAAACAATGATAATAATAAAAATAAAAATAGTAATACAAAAAATAATAATAATATAAATACTAATTATTATTATTATTATAATAATAATAATAATAAAACGAAATTTAAAAAAAATAATACTGAAAATGAAAATAATAATAAAATAAAATGAAGCAATAACAATAATAAAATAGTAATATTAATAAAATAATAATAATAATAATAATAATAATAATAAAATAAAATAATAATAATAAAATCTTCAATAAATCAAAACAATGATAATAAAAATAATATAATAAAATAATTTTAAATTAAAATAAAATAATAATACTAATAAATATAATCATAAAATAAAATGAAATGAAATTAATAATAATAATAATCAAAATAATAATAAAAATAATAATAGAAATAAAAATAGAAAAATAAAAATGATAGTAATTGTAATAATAAAAGTAAGATAAAATAAGAATAATAATAATAATAAAAATAAAAATAACAACAATAATAATAGAAATAATAGTAATAATAATTATTATAATTATAATTATAGTAATAATAAAATAATAAAAATAAAATAATACTGATAATAATAATAATAGTAAAATAAAATAATAATAATAATAATAAATAATAAGGATAATAATAATAATAATAATAATAATAATGGTAGAATAAAATAAAATTAATAATAAGAATAATAAGAATAATATTAAGTGTGTTGTATTTAGAATAAAAACTTTAAACATTTCGTCAAGCCAAAAAGAAAAATCATCATAATCATAGCAATGATTGGGTCACAAAAGCCGAAAGAAGAATTATGATAATCATAACAATATTGGGTCACAAAGAGAACTCAATACAACGAAAATCACCACCACACACATACTCTCTCTAAAATCACATACAACACAAACATCAAGAAGTTAAACGATACAAGAATTTGGTTCAGGAGAAGACTTTCATGCATCAATATATATAACGCAATTGCATATAATATCATTAACACAATAAATGACAGCTCCCCTAACCTAGAATTTTGGTTCCAAAAGTACTCTTAGAATCCTTCCTTACACCATAATTGATCTCCCGTTTGATCTCCACCCTTGGACACTCCTTCCAGCCTTCTAACACTCTCCTAAGTTCTGTTTTTAGGGTTCTAAAACTCTCTTTTGGTAGCCACACAACCCTTTAACATGTGAGTTTATTGTAGTGTAACAGATTATTCCATGCCTCTTTGGTTTCTCTGACGGCTACTAGGGTTTATAGGTTTTCCATAACATTGTAGAACCAAAAAAAATAATAAAATGCAAAATAGTCAAGGCTAAATTGTGCTAGCCAAGGTTCGAACCTACCCTAACTTAATTACCAAACAATTACACAACCATTCATATTTCATGATGATGTATGCACACATGTGATTACACATTAAGTCACGAGATCTTATCCCCACACAAAACAAATTAAATAATTTATTAACACCATAATGTCGTATACCAAACTTCAACCCAAGTTTTTTCATATAATTAAGTATCCTCAACCACTTGAGCTAATACTACTCATTCTCTTCTCTCTCTACATTATTTAACTTAGAGATTCTCGCCCTCGCATTTATTAAATAAATATTTTTTTTCCGGGTCTTACATACTTTTGTTTATTTACACGTCTTTTTCCACTCATAAACTAGATGCACTCAAATACTTCCATATGACAATCTCAATTTTTAAATTTGTCCATATGTTGCTACATGTCATATATCCACCACTAAACATATGAGCCAATAGCACATTGCAAAGTCATCTCATCTTCACCTCCCAAACCCTAGCCCCCATCTCCATGCCGTTAGCCATGTCATCGGACCACCATCTTCGCACCACCGCGCTGCACACCGTAGCCACTGGATCTGCAGCTTCGTCTCCACCACGAGTAGCGAGAACGAACCAGAACCTCCATTGCAGCGCCGCAGACCTTCGAGCACCACGAGTCCCTGCAGAAAACGCGAACCAGCACAACGAAGTAGCAACGTGCACTTGCAATGGCAGCACCATCTTTGACGCTGCCACCATCGCACCTGAAGTGGACCAGAGCAAAATGCAAGAACCAAAGCATGACTCACCGTGAAACGTGCACCTGCACGCAACACCCACAATGCTTTCACCGAAGAAGAAGAATGAGCGCAACACTCCAAAACGCAAATCCAGTTTCGCGAAACAACCACCAAGGAAGCTCCAGCAAAACCATTGTTCATACACCACCAACGCGTCCACGTCGTCCTTGCACCATAGAACGCGAGTTCATTCAACCTCACAACGCCATCTTCACACATCAGCACTGAACGGACGTGCCACCGCTCCACCCATTGCGGCAGCGTGAGAAACCTAAGGGAGGAGAGAGAAGTGGCCTGATGTGAGAGAAAAGGAGAGTGCCATGTGTCAAACTCTAATTGCACACTCAAAGTCTGGTCAAAGTTATTCAAAGGTTGGTCAAATATTGCAAATTCTGGTCAAATTTGGATTCTATGGAGGGCTTTTGCATTCAATGAGGGCTAAGCTTCAAGGGTTAGTTCCACTGTAATTTCTTAATTGGATTCTGAGGTTTGAATAAATTTGTTTGTTCTTTTGATTCTTATGATTTATTTTCATCTATGTCTTTTGGTTCTTAATTTAGTAAAAGTAATGATTTTTACATTGTAGCAATTTAGTACGATGTTAAATCTACATAACATAACAATGATATGAGTCCAAGAGTTTTTTAAATTTTAATTGAGAAGTTACTTTGGTTAAATTTAGAAACTTTCATATGATTGAATGAGTTTTTACCAATAGTTGAGAAGTTACTTTGATTAAAGATAAAAACTTATATTAGAATTAATCAAGAAGTTACTTCGGTTAATTAGTGTTTTACTAGATATAAGAGGTAAAAGAATGGACATGATTAGAATTAGTAATATTTAATTGAGAAGTTACTTTGGTTAAATTTACTAAGATTAATCTACAAAGTTCTTGCTTTTGATTGAGAGGTTACTTTGGTTGAAAATAAGGATGCCAACAAATTAATCGAGAAGTTACATTGATTAATTTGAAGTCTTAAACAAGAAATCAATGACAATAATCTTTAAGAAACCAATAATGAATTGTATTTTTAAACAGCAGTGGAATCAACCTATTTTTCTTTACTATTATTTTTTTATCTTATTTTATCTTTTTATCGTTATCTTTCAAATTTTATTATTTTATTTGACTAATTGTTTTGTATAGTTTTTATAAGAACTTATTTGTTAAAAAACAATTTCGTGTTCGTTGGGAGACGACTTTGGGTTAGCTTAAGCCTATCTAGTTTGTTGACTACTAACTTGACAATAATGAAGTTGTTATAGTTAAGTAGTGGTAATTTGATCACTTCACGACAACGTTATCATGCTCCTTGATCCAAAATTGCTATAACTTCAAGTCCTCTCCCAGCCTTTGCATATAACTCTACACAATCTCCTTTCTCACGTTTTAGTACTCTCCAAACTCTCCCCCAACAACCCATACCAAAGAGGCACCCTTGCAACCCCACAACTTTCCTTCCTCTTAACATAATCAAGTACTCTCAACCACTTGAGCTAGTACTATTCATTGCCTTAACTCTTCGCATTAATTAACTTAGGGATTTCCTCCCTCTCATTTATTACTATAAAGATCTCACTACCTGCATTTATATTAAATAAATATATATTTATTATTTAATTTTTCCGGGTCTTACATGGCAGGTCTAAATACCGCCATATACTCTACACTCGCTATTTAATGCACTTTGCAAATAATGAGAATTCAAACTACCGTATTAGTTGCGCAAATAATGACAATTAAAACTGTCGTAATTTGATTATTTTAAAAGAATTCTAATGCGAAAATTTACACCTAAAAGCGCCATTATTTTTACTATACTCAAATGCAATACGACGTTTTGAATAGTCGTAATTTGAATGTAAAATTATTTTGGGTTAAATATATTTTATGTCCCTAAAGTTTCAGTGAAAATTAGAATTAGTCCTTATTCCAAACTTTGGCCCAATTTAAGTGTCCAACTTTAGAAATTCGTGAATTTAGTCCTTTTAACCAAATTTTGTTAAGTTTATTTGACGTTTCAAACATGTTTTATATAGCATTTGAGTTGTTTATATTATTTGATTTATTCTCGCTGCAATGATATTTGAGGAACGGTTTTGAAACGTCAAATAAAATTATCAAAATTTGGTTAAAAGGACTAAATTCACGTATTATTAAAGATCTAATTTTTACTAAAAGTTAAGGAACCAAAAACATATTTAACCTAATTATTTGTATAATTTCATTATTTATTTAACCTACATTATTTAGTTGACCTGTTTTTTATAGAATAAAAAAATGTAAAAAACAAAAATATCACAGACAATTTTGATCACAAATATTTTCATTCATAATTCATATTAAAAAAAATCATATTTATCCAACATCATCTAAAGGTTTAATGTTGAAAACAAAAACCCAAAAAAGATCTTACATCATTATAATACACTTTCCTAAATTTCTATAACTATGTTCCTAACTAGTCTTGTCTCATTTGCTTAGTCTTCTTGCACCAATCAATGATGGAGCATCACTTCATATAATGGTTGACTATTGTCTGTAAACATTATATCAAAGTTTATATTGCCTTCATTTTGCACTTTACCATCACCTTTAGTACCTCCACCAAACTAAAACCATTCCCAAGGCTACGAAAGAGAACAATGACAATGTTTAATTAATAAAGCAGGATAGGGAGTGAATCATACATAGATGTCTTTGATTTAAAAATGGTTTAATGTTTTTTTCCAATGACAATGAAATCTTCATATAAAATTGCACGATTTTAATTCCTTCATCAAGTACTTAAAATTGGTAGCTGACATGTTACACAAGTAACAAAATAACTACAGGTGTCAATTTGGCCCAGCCCACAGAGCCATGTGGGCTAGGGCCAAAAAAGCCCACATTGAAAAAAAGCCCACACGACCAAAAACCCTTTAAAAGCCCTGTGGGTCAGGGCCAATCGACGAGCTTTCCTCTTCCACATGAAAAATATATTATTTTTTAAAATATATTATTATCTGTGGGACAGGCCCAACGAATCGGACAAGCATAACGACTCGAATAAGTAGAACGACTCAGACCTGCCCGACGACCTCGACAAGAACGACGACTCGAATGGGCCCGATGATCCAGACAACCCTGACGACCCGAACGAGCCCCACAACCTGGACGAGCCCGACAACCTGGACGGGCCTGACGACCTATACGGGCCCAACGAACATGACGAGCCCGATGACTAGAACGAGCCCGACGACCCGGACGGGCCCGACCACGCAAACGATCCCGACGACCCGGACTAGCCCGTTGACCCAAACGGGCCCGACGACCCGGAAGATACCACCCGGACAAGTTGGACGACTCAGACACGCTCGACAACACGGACGGGCCCAACGACCCAAACAGGCCTAACAACCGGGACAAGACAAACCAGACGGGCCCGACGACACGGACAAATCCTACGATTCGGACGGGCTTGACGACCCGGACGGGCCCGACGACCTAGAAGGGCCCGACGACCCGGATGGGGCCAACGACCCGGAAGGGCACGACGACCCGGACGGGCCCGAAGACCGGGACGAAAAAGACAACCCAGACATGCCCGACGACCCGGACGGACCCGACAAATCGGACGGGCCCGACAACCCAGACATGCCCTACGACACAAACAAGCCAAACGACTCGGACATGCTTGATGACTCAGACCGGCCCGGCGACCTGAAAAGGCCTGATGATCCAGACAGGCCCAACGACTCGGACGGGCCCGATGATCCAGAAAAGCCTGACGACCCGGACAAGCTCGACGACCCGGACGAGACTGACAAACCAGACGGGCAGGATGAATCGGATGAGCCCGACGAATCTGACGGGCCCGACTACCCTAACAGGATTAACCACCCTGACAAGGTCGACGACCCAAAAGCTCGATGATCCTGACAGGCCCTACGACCTAGACGGGCCCGATAATCCGGACAGGCCTGATGATTCAGACAGGCCCAACGACCCGAACAGGCTCGATGATACAGACAAGCCTAACGATCGGGACGGGCTCGACGACTCGGACGGGACAGACAAACCAGACAGGCATGATGACCCGAACGTGCCCGACGACTCCGACGGGCCTGACGACCATGACAAGCTCGACGACCCACAAGCTCGAAGACCCGGACAGGCTGATGAATGCGTATTTTTGCCCTCATTTAATGTTTAATTCTGGGTATTTAATTCAATTTGTGTGCTTAAAGATTGATTTAATTGGGATTTCCTATTATTGGGTTTATTGAGCATGAGATACAAAATCATGTTAAAAATAGCTTTTTAGTTGCATAAATGTTCTTTGGATATTTTGAGGTGTGTTAGTGCAGCTGCAGCTAAGTTGAGCTCATGGAGGTGTGGAAATAAATTGATTAAAGCTTCATGACACCT